>JAEEGF010212690.1_pt1 | contig 49944 bp, 33 predicted proteins | sample 9134171 | NCBI WGS metagenome assembly JAEEGF01 (sample SAMN16246542, study PRJNA631951) | gut metagenome | biome: gut microbiome; feature: rumen; material: AP-attached | host: Bos | place: Iran: Karaj | collected 2018-10
TATCTGCAGCCTGTACAATCCTTTTGCCATCTATTACGCAATCTTAAGCGTCCTTATGGCTGGAGTCACAGCTGTTTTCGTGCACAGAAAATATTTTAAAAAGAAATACATGTACTTAGTATTCATATTGATATTGGCTTTAATATCAGGCGGGCTGGGTGCTATCATTCAGTTTTTACTGTTGGGCCAGCCTCAGTATGTAGAAGTTAGCCATCTATCAGAGTATATGGCTAACCATTTTGGCCTGAATTTCTATGTTTGGTTTTTCCTTGTAAATACATGCTTGAATATAGTTGATAAAGGCATTTCAGTCTGGGTGGTATTTCTGGTTTTGAAGTTTATACCAGAAAAGAATCTGGATGGAATATGGGATGTTGGTTGGCACCAGCGTCCGCTTACTCCTGTAGAGATGAAACGTATTAAGCTTTCTTCCAAGAAAAATGGTGGAAAGCTTCAAAAGCGTATTTCAATAATGCTTGTTATGACGGCATTCACAATGACAATCATTATGGGCGTAATAAGCATGCATCTGTTCTACACAAATGCAAAGGAAAGATATATTGCCAATGCTACAGGTGCAGCAAAAATGGCATCTAAAGTAATAAATATTGATAGACTGGATGCTTATGCAAAAAAGGGACATGAACTTGGCGATTATATTGAAATCGAAAATGCTCTTTACGACATAAGATCAAATTTCGAAGGCGTTGAGTATCTTTATGTAGTTCGTATTCGTGAGGATGGCTGTCAGTTTATATTTGATTTGGCAACAGATACAGAGGAGCCTTACGCACCAGGCGAAATAGTTCCATTTGAGGCGGCCTTTGAACAATATTTGCCAGCGCTGTTTGCTGGAGAAGAAATAGCCCCAATAGAATCGAATGAAAAATTTGGTTGGGTTGTGACGAAGTATTATCCAGTTAAGGATTATAGTGGAAGCACAGTTTGCTATGCCTGCGCCGATGTAAAGATGGACTATGTTTCTGACTATTTCAAAGGCTATGTAATAAAGGTTGTATTGATTTTCTCAGGATTCTTCCTTTTGATATTAGCTTTTGGTATGTGGCTGTCCAGATATTTCTTGGTATACCCAATAAATAGTATGGCTACATGTACCAATGATTTCATGTCTGATGATGACAATCAGACAGCACTTGAGGAAAACGTACGAAAGATAAAAGCCCTTGATATTCATACAGGGGATGAAATTGAAAACCTTTATAGAACCCTTTGCACTATGACGGAAAGTACATCTGAAAAGATGAAGGATGTAAGACAGCAGGCAAAGGCTATTAACCAGATGCAGACAGGTTTGATTATAACCATGGCGGACTTGGTGGAAAACCGTGACTCTGATACTGGTTATCACATTCAAAAAACGGCTGATTATGTAAAGATAATTTTGGCAGGATTAAAGAAGAAGGGATACTACTCAAAGAAGCTTACACCAAAATTTATTGCTGATGTGGAAATGTCAGCACCTTTGCACGATATAGGAAAAATCAATATTCCGGATGCTGTATTAAACAAGCCTGGAAAGCTTACAGACGAGGAATACGAAATTATGAAGACCCATACAACTGCTGGAAAGGCAATTATGGAAAAGGCTATCAGTACAGTTAAGGGTGAAAGCTATTTGAAGGAAGCCAGAAATATGGCTGCATATCATCATGAAAAGTGGGATGGTTCAGGCTATCCAGAAGGATTGAAGGGAGAGGTTATACCACTTTCTGCAAGAATAATGGCTGTAGCAGATGTATTTGATGCGTTGACAGCACGAAGAGTTTACAAAGACCCAATGCCTTTTGAAAAGGCCATGGATATTATAGTGAAGGATTCAGGAACACATTTTGATCCCAAATGTGTTGAAGTATTCGTAGAAGCTGAAAAAGAAGTTAGAAGAGTACTGAAGAAGTATCAGGAATAGTTTTTTGTTTGCAGCTTTAGGGGGCAGAGTAAATGAAAAGAAAAAATAAAAAAAAGATGCTCGCCGTAGTCATGGCATCAGCAACTTTTTTGTCAGTTGCAGCTTTATATCAAACACCATATAGCTTGGCAAAAGATTCGAATGTAGACGGATCTTCTTCTGCTACGGAAAATTTGGAAAGAAATGGTGGAGGTTATGCGGTTTCACATCAGTTAAGGGATGTAGGTTATGCTACAAAGCTTTATGATGCAACTAATGGTCTTCCAACCTCTGATGCAAATTGCATTTTGGCGGCAAGCGATGGCTATATCTGGATTGGCAGCTATGGTGGAATCATCAAATACGATGGCACCACTTTTGAAAGACTTGATTCTTCAGATGGTTTGACAAATGGTAAAGCTCTTTTTGAAGATAGCAAAGGAAGAATATGGGTTGGTACAAACGATAACGGTATTGTAATTATCGACGGGGAGAACCACATCCAAATTACATACAAGGACGGTCTTCCTGCCTCAACCATTAGGACCTTTGCAGAAGATTCCCGTGGCGATATTTATGTGGGAACCACAGGTGGAATATGCATAATTGATGAAGAGCTAAATGTGGTTGCTTTAGATGATGATAGATTAAAAGACGAATATATTACTCGACTTTACACTGATTCTAAGGACAGAATAGTTGGAAATACAAGGGATGGAGAAGTATTTGTAATAAATGACGATTCCGTCACAAATTATTATTCAAGTACGGATATAATAGAAGGCACAGTTTCTACAATCTATCCAGATAGTGAAGCAGAAGATGAATTTTACATAGGAAGTGATACTGGAGTCCTTTATCATGGAAGTCTTTCTGACGACTTTTCTGATTTACAGTCTATCGATTTATCCAATTATCTAACAAGGATAGCTAATATTACTTATGCCTGCAAAAGAATGTGGGTAATAAGCGATGACCAGGTGGGATATTTAGATGCAAAAAACAATTTCCATGTTCCACAAAACATTCCTATAAACAGTGGAATAGAAATGGTTACCTCTGATTATCAGGGAAACCTATGGATTGCATCTACACGACAGGGTGTTGCAAAAATCGTCACAACCAATTTCCAAAACATTACCGATTTGGCAGGTTTGGAAAATCAGGTAGTTAATTCCACATGCGTGTATGGTGATAACATCTACATAGGTACAGACAAAGGTCTGAATATCGTCAGCAAAAAGTACAAGAAGATTGAGAATGAGCTTACAGAACTATTAGCTGATGCTCGTATCAGATGTCTTACAGTTGATGATAAAAATAATTTGTGGATATCAACTTATAACAATGGCTTTGGACTTATCTGTTATTCAGAAAATGGGCAGATGACATTTTACAATCAGGAAAATGGATTTATCAGTGATGGTATTAGATGTACTACTATCGCTAAGGATGGCACAATCCTGGTTGGCACAAATGAAGGAGCTGCATTTATAAAGAATGGCCAGGTTGTAAAAACAATCACCACAAGTGACGGCCTTGAAAATGAGGTTTGCCTTACAGTGGAAGAGAGTGCGGATGGAACAATTTACATTGGCACAGATGGTGGTGGACTGTTTTATTATTCAGGTGGACAGCTTGGTAAGCTGGACAGAGATGATGGTCTTACATCAGATGTTATCCTTCGCGTAAAGAATGATGAAGCCCATGGAGTTGATTGGATTATTACATCCAATTCTATTCAGTATATTCAGGATGGGGAGATTTATAACGTAAAGACGTTCCCATATAACAACAATTTCGATATTGTTGCTGATGATAATGAGAATTACTGGGTATTGTCTTCATATGGTATTTTCTGCGTGGATACTCAGTCTATGTTGGAAGATAAAATTGTAGAGTATGCTTTGTACAATTCATCAACAGGACTTACTAGCATACCAACTGCAAATGCCTTTAGTGCAATTGATGAGGATGGCAATCTGTATATAGCCGGACGTTCAGGAGTAAATTCTGTAAACATCAACAAGTTCTTTAGACAGACTAGCGAAATAAAAATTAGCCTGAAAGAGATTGAGTATGACGACACGAAGGTAGAGCCAGATAAAAATGGAGTATATACTATTCCAGCAGATGCAGGCCGTATATTTATGAAGCCAGCCATCTTGAATTACACTTTGTCAGATCCACTTGTACGAATCTACCTAGATGGGGATTCAAAATCAGGTATCACTGATTACCAAAGTGAGCTTGGGGCACTGGAATACACAAGTCTTAGCTATGGAACATATACCCTTCATCTTCAGATAATTGACGATACTACACAAAGGATATATCAGGATTCCGTATATACGATAGAAAAGAAACCACACGTATTTGAACTTGTGATTGTGCGAGTTTTAATAGGAGCAGTGGTAGCTCTGTTTGTTGCACTTTTGGTATGGCGAATCATGACAAACACTGTCATTCGCAAACAGTACAAGGAAATCCAGGCAGCAAAGGAAGAAGCTGAAAGAGCAAATAGTGCAAAATCCAGATTCTTGGCAAACATGTCTCATGAAATAAGAACACCTATCAACACTATTTTAGGTATGGATGAGATGATTCTTCGCGAAAACGGAAGCGAGGTTTCAAAGAACTACTATATGTCCATAGTAAATTATGCTTTGGATATTCGTTCAGCAGCGGAGACATTACTCAGTCTTATTAATGATATTTTGGATTTGTCAAAGATAGAGTCTGGAAAGATGCATCTTGTTGAACAGGAATATCGCACAGAAGACCAAATCCGCGGCATGGTCAAAATGATTCGCATAAGAAGTGACCAAAAGGGACTTAGCTTTGATTTGGATATTGATGATAAACTGCCAGCTAAGCTTTATGGCGATGTTGGAAAAATTAAGCAGGTAGTATTAAACCTTCTTACTAATGCTGTTAAATATACAGAAGAAGGTGGATTTACTTTAAAGGTTGAGGTTTTGGAACAGACAAATGGAAAGTGCAGGATTCTGTATTCTGTTAAGGATACTGGAATTGGCGTTAAAGCTGAGGATATCAGCAAGCTGTTTTCAGCTTTTGAACGTTTGGATGAGGAAAACAATAGTGGCATTCAAGGCACAGGCCTTGGTCTTGATATATCAAAACAATTTGCCGAGTTAATGAATGGCTCGCTTACTTGCGAAAGTGTTTACGGTGAAGGTTCTGAGTTCAAATTTATTGTTGAACAGGAAATTGTTGATGCCACACCTATTGGCGAATTCAATGAGGAAGTTGCTGAGCCTATGAGAGGCCCTTATGCACCATTGTTTGTTGCACCAGATGCGTCTGTTTTAGTAGTAGATGACAATAAAATGAACCTTACGATTGTAAGGGGCTTATTGAAAGAAACTAAAGTATTTGTTACTACAGCTGTTTCAGGTGAGGAGTGCTTAGAAAAGCTTAAGTATGGTGAATACGATGTAGTATTTCTCGATCATTTAATGCCAGGAATGGACGGTATTGAAACGGTTTCTAAAATTAGAGAAAAGTATCCAGATTTACCAGTTTATGCTTTAACAGCAAATTCAATGCCTGAAGGTGATGATTACTATACATCAAAAGGATTTAACGGCTATGTAACAAAGCCGGTTGATGGTATAGCTTTAGAAAAGATAATTCGAAAGCATCTAAGTGATCATGTGGTAATGGAACTAAATGAGGCAGATGGACTATGAGGGAGTTGAAATTGTTCTTCGTACCAAAAGAATAAATTATTGCAGGGTCAGCATTATGCTGGCCCTTTAATTTGCTGAAAAAAGGGTATATAATTTCAATTGGGTATAAATATAAAGGGGGATAATTGAATAATGAAACAACTCAAACCTATTACTAACAAACTCTTATGGATTTTTGCTTTAGGACAGTTTGGTTGGAGCCTTTTATCAGGTGTAGTTTCTAACTGGATGGTTTACTACTACACAGGCACACCAAGTGAGCAGAATCCGAACACTGGTCTTTTCGCATCAGGAATCACTCAAAACCCAATTCTTTTTAAGTTAACATTGTTTGGCCTAGTGCTTGCCTGCGGTCGTATTTTTGACGCTATCACAGATCCACTCATTGCTGGATGGTCAGATGGTGCTGACTATAAGGGAGGCAGACGTATTCCATTTATGAGAGCCATGGCAGTACCATTTGCTCTATGTACTATTGGTTTATTCGTGCTTCCACAAACAAGCAATGTGGCAGTAAACGATGTGGTACTATTTGTACTTCTAATGGTGTTCTACCTTTTTATGACAATGTTCTGCACACCATATAATGCCCTTATTGCAGAGCTAGGTGATACACAGCAGCATCGTATAAACGTATCAACATACATTTCATTTACATTTATTGTTGGTCAGTCTATTTCATTCTTACTTCCAAACGTTGCAGGGGCTTTGGAGGGAAGCTTTGGACAGGCTGGTTCTATCAGAATGTCAGTAGCAATCATGGCAGCAATAGCATGTATCGCAATGCTCATTCCGGCATTCTACATTAACGAGCGCGATTACATCGAAAGCAAGCCAAGTGAGACAAAGCCTTTCTCATCACTTGTAAAGACATTCTCAAATGTGCAGTTTAGACACTTTGTATACAGCGATGTAATTTACTTCTTCGCACTTACATTATTCCAGACAGGTCTTGCATTCTACGAGACACAGCTTATGGAAATTGAAGATACATGGACATTCGTCCTTACAGCAACAATGACATTTATCAGTGTTTGCTTGTATCCAGCAGTAAATATCTTAGCTAAGAAAATTGGCAAGAAGCAGCTTATCATCGTTGGATTTTTTGCATACGCGTGTGTATTCCTTGTAACAACATTCTGTGGCAAGGGATTACAGTGGGGCTTCATTATTGCAGTTGAAGCATCTATCCCAATGGCAATCCTTGGAATTCTTCCACAGGCATGTGTTGCCGATGTTGCTGAGCTTACACGTCTTGAAACTGGAGAGGACAGAAGCGGAATGTTCTTTGCAGCTCGTACATTTGCATTCAAGATGGGCCAGGCCATCGCCATGGTTGTATTTACATCAGTTACAGTTTCTCAGACAAAGGGAAGCTACCGCATGACAGCAGCTATCGCATTTGTTACTTGCTTCATTGGAGCTTGTATCTTCTTTACATTCAATGAAAAGCAGATACTTGGTCGCATCAAGGAACTGAAGGGTAGCGAAGAAATCTAAAAAATGAATTCATAATATCCACTTAATTTGCAGCAAGCAGTTAAGTGGATATTTTTTTATGGATTCTTGTATCCAAGAAAATGAAATGATTGTGAAAGTATTTTGAAAAAGAACACATAATGTAAAGGATGTGCAATAATAATAGATACAGTGACAAAAGTTGAAATAATCTAATTAGACTTACATTATTTCTGAGGAAAAGGTATATGAAAAAAACGTTTGAATGTGAAGCCACAGTAGATAAGCTGGATGAAATAACTGCATTTGTAGAAGGACAGCTGGAGGAATTGGGATGCAGTATGAAAGATATCATGCAGCTTACTATTGCATTGGAAGAAATATATGTAAATATTGCCCACTACGCATATGCGAAGCTTGATGAAAATGGAAAGACGATTCCGGATACGGGAACTGGACCAATGAAACTTACTGTTGATTCAGAAGACGGAAAGGTGTTTCTTACTTTTGAAGATTATGGCTTACCGTATAATCCACTTGAAAAGCCTGATCCGGATATTACACTGGCAGCTGAAGACAGAAAAATAGGTGGCTTGGGTATCTATATGGTGAAGAAAAGTATGGATGATGTTACATACCAAAATAAAGATGGAAAAAACATCCTAACTTTAATGAAAAAACTGTGAAAGTAGGCTATTTCTCGGAGAAAAAGGTTATACTAATTATTGACTAAATAAAGAGAAAGGGGAGTAAAGAATGCAGTCTGAACACATTCGAATTACTAATTTACAAGAGCATTTCGATAGAGTAGAAGACATTCTTGAGGATTATCTATTCAGACTAAATATCACTGGCAAAAATGCCTCAAGGTTTTCTCTTTTAACGGAGGAGGCTATTAGATTAGTAAAATCAATTGCTAATGATTCATCAACAGTTGAGTTATGGTTTGAAGGCACAGCAAGAATTTCTCATATATGCTTAAAGTTAGAAAGTAACATTGATGCTAATAAGCAGGAGGAATTTTTATCTGTATCTTCCACAGGCACAAACAGTGCAGATAGAACATTTTTCGATAACTTAAGAGAATTTTTTATAAAGCCAAAAGCACCGACCTGGTCTTTAGCAGAATATGAAGCAGAGCTTTTACAAAAGAGGGCTCAGGATAAATATTCCGAGGATGCTTGGGGCAATCTTGAAAGATCCGTTTTAGCAAACCTGGCAGACGACATTCAAGTTGGAGTAAAAGATAATCACGTTCTTATGATTATCACAAAGGATTTCACTGAATCAATCAGTCGTATAGGAGTTCAGAAACCTCTTATAACATCAGCTCAAATACTTCTTACCTCAGATTCAGATAAGCTGGCAGAGGCGTATAACAGAGTTGATAATTGCGTTGGATCTTTGGAGCTTAACAAGAAGGATACACTAAGAGTCAAGCTCCTTTTGGAAGAAACAATCGGTATGTTTGATGCGATGACCGGTGATTTCACAGCTCTTCTTTGGGTTGAGAAATATAAATCCGAATGTGCAGTCAAGATTGTTGGCAATACCAAAATGAATGCAGATAAGAAATACGACATCTTATCAATGTCTTCATCAGGTAACAACGAGCTGGTTCATGGATTTATGGGTAAACTGAAGGATGTGATTGAAACTGGAATCCTTAATTACGAAAGTGTAATGAAGCTGAATCAGGAATACAACGGTGTAAGCGTTAATTTTGGAGGCTTAGGTGTATATACTGATGTATCCGCAGCTACCAATCCAATAGCAACTACAGGATTTATGTGGTCTATGGAGGATTATCGTAAAGCATTACAACAAAACAAAGACTCTAATGAGGGAATGATGCATGCTTGGGATGAATTAGAAAAATCCATTGTAGCAAGTATTGCAGATGATGTAATTGTTGGAGTTAAAAATAACAGAGTTCAGATGACTATCGTTTATAAATTGAAGGAGGAGTAAATATGTTGAACATTAATAAAACAAAAGACGGTGCAAGTTTAGCATTTGCTTTAGAGGGAAGACTTGATACTTCTACAGCACCACAGCTTGAAGAAGCTGTTAATGGGGATATTAGTGGTGTTACAGAGTTAACATTTGATTTTTCAAAGTTAGAGTATATTTCCAGTGCAGGCCTTAGAGTGCTTCTTTCTTCGCAGAAGACAATGAATAAGCAAGGAAAGATGACAATTACTAATGTATCTGAGGAAGTGATGGAAATCTTTGATGTAACAGGTTTCTCTGATATTCTTACAATTGAGTAACTAGGTTTATGATTCCCACATCCCTTGTAGGATGTGGGATTTTGTCTATTGAGACAAACGGGTTGGGGATATGAAAAATAGTATTGCTGATGGCAAGTATGTACAGAATACACTTATAAAGCACGAGATGGCAACAATTGTTGCTGTTCTTGGTGTGACAATTTCTACATTTGGAAATACATTGTTGGCCGGTCGATTTTTAGGAAAGTCTGCCTTGGCCGCAATGAATATCCTATCGTCTTTTACATTTCTGTATGCCATGATTGGATGCCTTGTCAGTGTAGGTGCTGCGTCAAAAGCTGCAGTTGCACTTGGCAAACATGATTATGATATGGCTGGCAAGTATGAAAAGGTGGCCTTTGGCCTATCAATAATCATACCAACAATTATCAGCGCTATTTGTTTAATCAATTTACGTCGGTTCATGTCATTTCTGGGATTTGATAGTGAGCTGTATTTGATGAGTGTTGATTATGGAAAAGTAGTTCTTGTTGGTGGCATCTTCAATACTCTTATGTATTTTCCCTTCAATTTTCTAAGGATAGATGGAAGAGCTAAATATTCTATGTGGATATTTAGTTTAATGGGTGTTTTAGATTTAATTCTAGTATACCTGCTCTTATCATTGGAATTTGGCCTTATTGGCGTAGCCATTGGTAATGTTGTTTCAATGATGATAGCGGATTTTATTGGCTTGGCATTTATCTTTTCAAAGAAAAGCAATATTCATATGGTCAAGCTTGAGAAAAAGGATATTGTGCCAATTACTGGTAGTGCACTTTATGCCGGTTCTGCGTCAGGCCTAAATAATCTTTGCAAGGTGTTTAGAACTATATGGTTGAATGGATTGGTGCTTAAGTTCTTAGGTACAGATGGAGTCAGTGTGCTGGCAATAGGTTGTGCCATTATAAACTTTGCATCTGCAGCAGTAACTGGATTTGGAATGGCAATGTATCCGCTAGTAGGAATCCTTTATGGAGAACATGATTCTGATGGGCAGAAGAAGGTAATGAATGGTTCCTTAAAGAATTCTTCAGTGGTAATGATTTCTCTTGGAATAGTTCTTTGTATCTTTGCAGAAAATGTGGCAAGGGCATTTGGTATCAATGAACCTGAACTGGTTGGACAGGCTGCATTGATGATTAGACTTGTAGCTATCAGTCTTATTCCTGCTACCTATATGAATGAATATATTTACTACTACACCGCCATAGGTGAAAACGTGGCGGCTATGACATTCACAGTACTTCATAGTTTTGTTTTAGTAGTGCTTATGATTTCAGCACATTTGAAAATCGATGCAAGTACATGGTATGGGGTAGAGTTTATCTTTGTTGAGTTTGTCGACTTTGCCATTTTGTGGGGATACAGCAAGTACAAAAGAGCCAAGGATCACAATCTAAAAACAATACTCCTTACTCCAAAGCGAAGTGATGAGATATTTTTCAGTGCAGTTTCATCAGGCGCATATGACGACAACATGGTACTTGTTGAACAGGTGGAGGATTTTTGTCGAGAAAACAAAGTTAGCTTCAAGGGCATTCGAATACCGATGGTTGTGGAAGAAATATCAATGTTAATGGCAAATCATTGTTTTAAAGATGATTACACAGGTATTGATGTAAAGATATCGGTTTTACGAAACACAATTATTGTTAGAACCAGATGTGGCGGAGAAATGTTTAACCCGGTTACCTGGTTTTCACATGAAGAAGAGATAGATTCTGATTCAGAAGAACTGTTTGGAATGAGAATGGTGGACAAAATGGCTACGGATATACGTTATACCCAGCTGTTTGGTTTAAATAATGTGATTGTTACTATGGAGGGACATAGTTGATGGAAACTAGCCCGATGATAATTGACGAAAAATATATACTTCGTCCGGCAGAGGAAAAGGATATTCCTAGCATCATTTCCTGCATAAGGGAAGAGTATGGGGATTGCTATTATCGCAGAGCCTTTTATAGCGAAGAATACCTGCGGAAAACAATGCCCCAGCTGAATCTTTTCGTGGCCATGGATGGGGACAACCTGTGTGGATTTCAATCTATGATAAGTCACATGCCAGAGGATGAATATGTGGAAGGGGCATCCCAGATCTTTTTCAAGGAGTACAGGGGATTTGGCTTGTCGAGAAAGCTGGTGGATTACACCTACGATATTGCTAGAAAACAAAACTTTTACAGCATATACGCAACGGCTGTTACCTTTCACAAGATTACCCAGTCTATGTGTGAGAAGGAGGGAATGCTACCAATCGGCTTTAACTTTGGAAGTTATATCACATCCAAAATGCATAACAGCTTTCATCTGGGAAGTAATGAGAAATATGTCCAGGCCATTCTTCTATTACCGCTGATAAAGCCAGAAAATAAAAGAGTTTACATTGCTGAGAAAACAAAAGAATTGGCTCAGTATATTTACGACAATCTGGGTGTTAAGTACCAGATTTTTACAGATAAAGCTGAACCAGAAAAACCTCAGTCGGACATAGAAATAAAGGTCAATGCAAGAGAACAGCAGGTAATTTTAAGAGTTAATGAAATCGGAGTGGATTTCAAAGAGCAAATTGTTGAAATAAAAAATAAATATCATGGAGAATTGTGGACAATGCAATTGATTCTGCCTATTGAAGCTCCAGAAAGTGTTTGGGCTCAAGGGTTGTTAATGGATGAAGGTTTCTTTGTTTCGGGAATGCGTCTACTTTGTAATAAAAAAGAGCAGATGTTTATGCAATATATAGGTGATGTACGTTTCAACGTAGAAGAATTGGAGCTTACAGATAACGCTAAAGCATTGATACGTAAGATATTAAGTCTTAGGGAAGAGGGTTAAATGAAAGAGATTAAGAAGAAATCATTAAGGGGAAAAGTACTAAAGGCAATGATACTGCTGATAGTTTTAACTATGGTTGTTCTTGGAGTCAATATCATTCTGAGAATGGTTGGAATGATGAAGGAAATCCATAATGGAAACGAGAGTCTGGGCAGCCAAATAAGCAGTATTACATCTGAAACAATGGAGAACGAAATCACTGCTCATATGCAGGATATTGCAACAGGGCAGGCAAATACTGCAGATGCTGAGTTTGCAAAGTTTAGAGATACGGTCGAATTGCTTGCTTCAGATGCTGAGTATTTATATGCCAACTCGGATAATTATGGTAGGTATATGGTAAATCCTCCTGACCCTGCTAACAACGGAGAATTATCTCTTCATATGACATATAGCGCAAATACAAACATCAATGATTCAGCAATTATTGATGAAGCTGGACTTTTGGGAAATGCCAGACAGACTTTATTAGATGCCCATGCTGGTAATAAAGCAATGGCAGCTTGCTATTATGCAACAGAATCTGGACTGTTTATAGAGGCTGATTATAGCTCAGCTGCAAAATGTGATGAGAATGGAAATCCATTGAATTATGAAGCATCTGAGAGACCTTGGTATATCGGAACCAAAGCGGCAAAGAAAACATATTTCACAAATATCGTCAGAGAATCCACTGGAAAAAGAGTAGGTATGATGTGTGGTTCGCCTATCTATTATGATGACCAGTTTATGGGTGTTGCCTGTGCCGGAATGTATCTGGATGATTTGGGTGAAATGGTTTCCTCTACAGAAATAGGTGAAAACGGTATTGCTGCAATCATCAATAATGAAGGCAAGTTATTATTCTCATCAGATACAGCAGGTGTTTTAACTGTAACAGATGAAAACGCAAATACGGATATGAGAGGTGATACCAATCCTGGTTTCGCTGGAATGGTAAGTGAAGCTGTAGCCGGAAATACAGGAGTAAGAAACTTTACATTAAATGATGTTAAGTATTATGCAGCTTTCGCACCTATGAAGACCGTTGGATGGACCTTTATAGTAATGCTTCCTGAAAGCGAAGTGTTTACTACTACAAATGCTCTTTTGACTGAGGTCGATAATGAAAATGATGAGCTGGAAATTACTTTAACTAAGTACATTTTAAGAATGCTTTATTCTCTTGTAATAATCGGAATTATTGCAGCAGTTGTTGTATTCATCGGTGCAGGACATATGGCAACAAGTATTGTTAGACCAATGAATAAGCTGACAAGTAAAGTCCTTGAAATAAAAGGCGACAACCTAGATTTTACTTGGGATGAGACCACTGATGATGAGACCCAGGATTTGGCAGAGAGCTTTGAAAACATGACAAAGCGAATGAAGGAATACATACAGGAAGTGACCCAGATTACTGCCGAAAAGGAACGAATTGGTGCGGAGCTTAGTATTGCAACAAAAATCCAGGAAGCAATGCTTCCAAATGTTTTCCCACCATTCCCAGACAGAAATGAGTTTGATATTTATGCAACTATGACTCCTGCAAAGGAGGTAGGTGGAGATTTCTATGATTTCTTCTTTATGGATAAGAATCATCTGGTAGTGGTAATCGCTGATGTATCAGGTAAAGGTGTACCAGCTGCAATGTTTATGATGCTCACCAAGACAATGATTCAGAATAGAGCGTTGATGGGTGGAACTCCATCAGAGATTCTGGAATTCGTAAATAACCAGGTATGTGCAAGAAATGAGGCTGATATGTTTGTAACCGTATGGCTTGCAATACTTGATGTAACAACAGGTGATGCTATCGCTACAAATGCAGGACATGAATATCCAGCAATCAAAAAAGCTGGTGGAAAGTATGAGTACTTAAAGGATAAGCACGGTCTTCCTATTGGTGCTATGGAGGGCGTTAAATACAAGAATTACGAATTCAAAATGGAGCCAGGTGATGCATTCTTCGTATATACGGATGGTGTTACAGAGGCAACAAATGAAAAAGAAGAATTCTGGGGAATGGACAATGCTCTTGCAGCTCTTAACAAGAATGATTATGAAACACCACAGGAAACACTTGCAGGCGTTCAGGTAGAAATAACTGAATACATGGGCGACGCAATGCAGTTTGATGATATTACTCAGCTTTGCCTGCTTTACAAAGGATAAATAGGCAGAAATGAGAGGTGGCACATGGCGAATATTTTTGATGGAAACAGTATAACAAACAGAAACAAGATTTATGAAGTGCCTGAAGGAACGATGATTCTTAAAGAGGGAGAGATTAATCTTGATATGTATAAGATTCTCTCAGGCCATGCGGAAATGTACACAGGATATGGAACTGAGAATGAAATCCTGATAGGAATGATTGGACCGGGGACATGCTTTGGTGAGTTTGGAATTCTTACTGGGAAACCTGCGATTTATACGATTATTACGTATTCACCGGTAAAATTGTTGCGCGTCACAGAGGGATTGATGGGTCAGTTTATTCAGGAAAACCGTGATGACATTTTAAAGATAATGAAAAACATGGCTACCAATATGATGAGAATGCAGCATCAGATCAATCAGCTGAGCGAGGAATTAATGCTTAAAAAGCAAGAAGAAGCGTCTACAGATATTCCTACTTCAAACTCCGTGAATGAGAAAGAATACTTCGATAATTTACATAAGCAACAAAGAGATGAATTAAGAAAATACGCTTTATACAAATCAGAAAAAACAGATGGAGATTTGCCTAAGATGAGGTTTCTATGAAAGACACTATAATTATCAAAACAAGTGAAGAAGACTACTTAGACAAGGCATTAAAGTATATCAAAGATACACTTATAAAAAGAAAAGCTATTAGATATAGATATATATAATTCATAGTAAAAGGGGATGGGGAGTATGATTAATTTAATTTTGCGCATGATAACCGGGTTTGTCATAGCGCTTTCACTGGCACTTTGTTTGGTTTAGATTATGGAGAAAGAATCTATGGATGAAAAAATGATATTTGCGTTTGGTGGAAGTTTTAATCCTCCACATATGGGGCATACAATGGCTATACAAAGTATGCTTGATATGGGAGCCACTCGGGTACATGTATTTGTAAGGATAAATGAGGGAGTAGATTTGGTTGACAGGAAAACTAAAATTGGCTGGTTCAACCGCATGAAAGAGAAATATAAGGATATTGGATGGGACAAAGTGGTTATTCATGAGGCGGTTTCTAATAATGTAAAGGGGAAACAATACTCATTAGCAACGGTGAGAAATGGAATTAATATGCTTCATGAACAAGCTGGCGAGATAATTACTCATTATTATGCAGGAGATGATTACAAAAAATTTAAGCCTTTTTGGAGATTAATAGGGGGAAATGTCAAGCTGGTAATAGGAGCAAGGATGGATGGATTATCTTCTTCAGAAATAAGAAATAATCTCGATAGAAGAAGGTATTTGTTGGAACCATTTGTATATGAAGATCTTAAGAAAAAGGAAAAGTAAGTGGGGACGAAAATGGAAATAATTACAAAAATAATACTTTTTATAATGCGAAAAAAAGGAGAGAAAGCTTTTTCAGAGATTGAAAGGGCTAGCATGAATGCAAACGAATATAGTCAAAATCTTTTAATGGAATTGCTTAATGATTCGAAAGATAGCGAATATGGAAAAAAGTATCATTTTTCAGAAATTAAATCTATCGAAGATTATAAAAGGTACGTACCGGTAACGGAATATGATGATTACGCACCTTACATCGAACGCATGGTTAAAAATGGTGAGGAAAATGTATTGACTGGAAGAAAGGTAGTTCACTATGCTCAGAGCTCAGGGTCTGTTGGAGTACCGAAATTTATTCCAGTAGTTCAAGAGGTTATAGACCTTTACAGTGAAGTTGGATGTTCTAGAAGCTTTGCTTTGGCGGGAAGATATCTTAAGGAACATGGAAAGAAATTTCCTTATTACAAATGTTTAAATCTTGTAGAGATTATAGAAAGAAAAACAGATATAGGGGTACCTAAAGGTGCTATATCTTCAACAGCTTTGGCCCATGTGAGACCATTAATGAAATATATTCAGACCACTCCAAATGAGGTTGTTTTTCCGGAAGAGGACATGGATCAGAAATATTTAAAACTTCTCTTTGCCTTATCGTATGAAAACCTGTCTTTTTTGAATGGAGCATTTACAACAGCCCTTGTAGATATAATGGTTTATTTAACGAATAATTGGGAAATGCTTGTTGAAGACATCAAAACAGGACACATAAATCCTGAGATTTCGATGTCTGACCAATTAAGAGTAAAACTTGAAAAACAATTAAAACCAAATCCTAAGAGAGCAGCAAAATTGCGAGAAGAATTTGAGAAAGGATTTGACACTCCAATTATTCCAAGAATATGGCCTAAGCTGGCCTGGACGGGTGGAATTGGAACAGGTACTTTTGCGCCATACACACAAACAATGGAAAAATACGTGGGAAAGAATATACCACATGACCACTTACTTTATGCTGCATCAGAATCTATATTTGCATGTTGCCCAGGACTAAATAGGACAGAGTTCTTACTTATACCTCAAAGTGGTTTTTATGAATTTGTTCCTGCTGAAATTGATGACTTTTCGAAAACTTATAATATAGACGAACTGGAAGTAGGGAAGGATTATGAGATTATCCTAACAAATCTTTCGGGACTATATCGTTATAGAATCTATGATGTGGTTCGAGTATTGGGATATTATGGAGAATCACCTTTAGTTCAGTTTGTATACAGGAAAAATCAATTAGTAAACCTTGCTAGTGAAAAAACTAATACAGAAGCTTTGGCAGCTGCTGTAAAAATGTTTACTGAGGATACAGGTATTGACATAACTGATTATAGTGTATATCCAGACACATCAGAAGAAGTAGGAAGATACGTATTCTTACTGGAACCTACAGAGGAAATTAGCTCTAGTAGATGTGAGGAATTTGCAAAGATAATGGATGAGAAGCTTGGTGAAACTAATCCGGCATATAAATATACAAGATTATCCAATGAATTGGCTCCTGCAAAAGTTCTTCTGCTACAGCCACAAACAAATGCACTTTGGAGAGACCTACAGGTTATGAAGGGAACTTCGCCTAATCAAATAAAACCAGTAAGAGTAATAGATTCACCAGCAAAAGAAAAATTCTTTATGGGATTAATCCAAAAGTAGGAGGAGTTATGGGGATGGTTGATATTATTAAGAAAGACGATGAATTTATCATTAAATTAAAAGGAAGAATTGATTCAAATAATTCGGGGGATTGCGATAAAGCAATTTTTGATGAGCTTAATGAAAGTAGTATTACTAAGATAAAAATTGATATGGATGAACTGGAATATATATCAAGTGCTGGCTTGCGCATTCTTATGAAAATTGCCAAACAAAACCAGGATAGGCTTACCATAAGTAATGTAAATAGAGATATATACGATATTCTAGAGATGACAGGATTTACAGAACTTTTTGATGTAAACAGAAAACTGAGAAATATCTCAGTTGATGGCTGTGAGATTATAGGGCAAGGGGCAAATGGCGCAGTATACCGATTAGATGCAGACACTGTGATAAAAGTATATCAGCCAGGCACACCAATTGAAGATGTTAATAGAGAAAGAAATCTGGCACATGCTGCTTTTGTAAAGGGAATTCCTACAGCTATATCATACGATGTAGTGAATGTAGAAGATAAGCTTGGAATAGTTTTTGAAATGTTAAATGCCCAGTCACTTTCTTCTGTAATCGATGAGAATCCAGAAAGATTTGAAGAACTGGCTCAAAAATATGTGGATACATATAAATCATTTCATACCAAGACGGATGATAAAAATGAGTTTCCGAAAGTCAAAGATATTTACAACATATATATTGATGGAATTGTAGACTGGTATACAGAAGATGAGATTAAAAAATTAAGAGAACTTGTAGCATCTGTGCCAGAGAGAAATACCCTGATACATGGAGATTTTCATGCCCATAATATTATGTATGCGGAAAATGAACTTATTATGATTGATATGGGGGATGTATCTGTGGGACATCCTATATTCGATTTTTTGGCTACGGCTTCTACACAAGCTAATTTAGTAGATTTAAATCCTGAATATGCTCAGATTCATACCGGAATGAAAGTAGAGTATATAAAGAAGCTGTGGAATACGTTGCTAAGGCTTTATTTTGATGGTAAGAGTGATGAAGAAATCGCTCTATTAGATAAGCAGATTAGGCTGATGTCTAAGCTAAAAGTTGCTTTTGCACCAGTAATAGCAAGGGGAATTCCGATGGAACTTATACAATCAAGTGTTGATGATGCCAAGATAAATTTGATACCACATATTGACGAGTTAATAGGAAAAATCGATTGGTAGATTAAGGAGTAGGAAAATGAAGAAAGTTGTTATGTACTCTTCTAATTCAAAAAGAAGAAGCAAAGATTCAAATTGTATGGTATTTCCTAAATGGAGCAGACTTTGGGACGAATTAGCTGAAAAATACGATGATGTAGAGATATATCTTGTTGTCCAGCTAAATGGTAGATACTTTTTAGATATTTATGAAGGCGAATTAGTAAATACGCCTGAAAAAATTCATCTGGTTCAAATGGATATGGAAGATAAATTAGATGAATTTGTAGAGAAAATAGTGGAGATTAATCCTGATGTAGCCATTGCTATGCCAGGACCAGTGTCAGGAATTGATTGGAATGGTCTTAGAGACGCTTCAATTGCTGAAGAATTGCAGCGTAGAGGAATAAATTCAATTTGTTATCCCCTTAAGACTGCTGAAATCTGTTTTGATAAATGGTTGACTCATAAGTTCCTGGAAGAAAACGGGTTTAATGTGGCTAAAGCAGTATATTCTCATCATGAAATGTTTTTTGCTGGCCAAAATGATTCCCAATCGACTGGAAACGTATATCAGGAAATGGTGCTACAAAAGATAAAAGGTCTTCCTTTTCCAGTTATTATCAAAGGGACAACTGGCTCGGCATCTACCGGTGTATATGTGGCTAAAAATTATGAAGATGCGAAGGCATACATGCTCTCTGAAAATAATAGTGAAGATTTGATTATTGAAGAAATGCTTAATGGACAGGAGTATGGTACGGAAATTCATGGCTATAAAGGCAACTATAATGTGTTACCACCATTTATGAAGTTCACAACCGATAATGAGGAGGTTATTGATCCTCTGGGATTAACGACTCTTAAATTCGGTCCAATGCGTTCTGATAAATATCATGTTAGTGAATTAATATCAGAGCTAACCCGTATGGCTGAGCTTATGGAATTAAATGGGAATAATAATTTAGATTTAATGTTATGTGGTGATAAATGGTACATTATCGAAATTAATGCTCGCTGGTCTGGACTTACAACATTAACATCATGTAGTGAACAAAGAAGTCCATATGCAGTTTATCTTCAGGAATATGTAGGAACAGATAGAGATTATAAAAAGATAGAGGATTTAAAAATTGCATGTAATTTTAAAATGTCAGGTGGTTCAAAGGAGATGTTGGAGAATCTTAGTAAAGAGCCTGATGTTGATAGCGTAATTCAGTATGAAGTAATTAGAAAAGACGGAAGCAAGTTTTCTTTTAATGATGTCATCATAGGCGGGTTTGATAACTTTAAGGAAATGGCAGCTTGTTTGAAAGACTTGCAAACAAAGTATCCAAAAGAAATATCAGCAGATGTTGTGGAGGCAATAAACGATAAATTGCCTGAACTATAGTTATAATTCTAAAAGCCGGAAGGAGAATAGGGGGAGTATGATAAAGCTTGCTTCTAGATACCTAAAACATTACATAGGATATATTGTGACAGCTATTATATTGGTTGCAATACAGACCTATGTACAGATGGTCTTGCTGATGGGGGAAATGAAGAAAATTCTTGATCAGGGTGTAGCTGTTAAGGATATGGACTTCATATATTCTACAGGGGTAAAAATGGTGTTATACACTATTTTGATAGGTGCTTTGACGATAGTTATATCATATTTAACTGCCAAGGTATCTGGTATTTTTATGAGTAGAATGAGAAAAGATTGTTATATTAAAGTTCTTAGAATGACACCAGAGGCATTTAATTATTTTGGAGGCTCAACTTTAACAACAAGAACTATTGATGACCCTAAGGCCGTGGTTAGTTTATACCAGTTCTTAATTAGCAGGGTAATTATGATACCTATGGTTGTAATATGCATTTTAGGGCTAATTTACACCAAAAGCCAGGCTATATTTTGGATTCTATTATGCGCTGTAGTATGCGCAATGACACTCCTTGCGTTACTAGAAATATATGCGAAAAAATATAACAGTATATTTCAGCAAAAAATCGATAAACTAAATCAACTGGTTAGAGAAAAAATAACAGGTGTACGATCAATTCGTGCTTTTGGAAATGAAGAGAAGGAAGAACAAAGAGGCATTAATCACGATGAAGATTTATACCAATCTGCATTAAAAGCCAATCAACCAACAAAGCTAATGAATCCATTGACTATGATTATATTTAACTGGGTCATGGTTATTATTTATTACGTTGGTTCGATAGAAATCAAGAATGCCATGTGCTCAATTAGTGATTTAATACTTATTTTTCAATATTTGAGTTATTTTACTATGGCTCTTTCACTGATTCCTACACTGGTTAATATGATGCCAAAAGCGCAGGTGTCAGCTGATAGATTAATTGAATTGCTTGATTATGATTGCACATCTGAAGATCTTTCCAAGGAAAGCAATTGGGATGTAAAGGGTACCATCGAGTGTAAAAATGTTACATTTGGATATGATAAGAACCGACCAGTGCTAAAGAATATCAGTTTTAAAGTAAATGCAGGGGAAACGTTGGGAATTATTGGCACTACAGGAAGTGGTAAAAGTTCGTTACTACAGGTTATTATGGGGTTCTATAGAATTGATAAAGGTGACATTCTAATCGATAATCATTCTATTAGGGATATTAACAATCAAACTTTACTCAGTTTATTCTCGTATTCTCCACAGATTTCTTATGTTTTTCAGGATAGTGCAAAAAATAATATAGTTTCCTTCGATGAACATATTTCTGAAGATAGAATACAAGAAGCTTGCTATATTTCGAAATTTGATGAGGTAGTGCCTAAGCTTGCCGAAGGGCTGGCGACTGAAATGTCACAAGGGGGAATGAATCTCTCTGGCGGTCAAAGGAAAAGGCTTTCATTAGCACGAGCAATAGCAAAAGATGCACCTATATATCTATTAGATGAACCATATGCAGCATTAGATGCAATTACCGAAAAGAAGGTAGCTACCAGTATAAAAGATGCTAAAGGCAATCGTACAAAAATAATTGTTTCAGCAAAAATAAATTCAATAAAGGATGCAAATAACATCCTTGTGTTGGAACAAGGTGAAGTGGTTGGCTTTGGAACCCATGAAGAACTTCTTAAGACCTGTAAAGAGTACAAAGAAATATATGATACTCAGTGCTATCTTGACAGGGAGGAATAAGACTTTATGAAGAAAAAGAGAAAATCCTCAGTGCTAATAAGATTATTTGTAGATATGGGAAGGCAACGAAAGTCATTATATTTTGTTGTTTTTGTTATAGCATTGTCCAAATTTTTCTTAGCAATAGCTCCAAGAATAGGGGGAAAGCTTACAGATCAAATTGTAGCCTATGCAAGACAGGGACAATATGATATCCCTCATGTTATTAGGATGTGTGTTGTGTTGGCAATATTATATCTTTTGGGAAATGGTGCTGAAATACTAATTGGAACTAAAATGATGGCTGTATCACAGAGCCTCATCAAAAAACTTAGAGATAAGGGATTTGCAAAGTTTAATAGGCTTCCTATAAGCTATATAGATTCTCATCCAACAGGTGATATTGTCTCTAGAATGACTAATGATTTGCAATCATTAACAACAGCTCTGGAAAGTACACTCAGTGTTTTAATAGGACAAATCATATTGCTTGTGGGCGTAATAATTATGATGCTTATTACAAACCCACTACTCACACTGATATATTTCATAGTGTTGCCATTAGGTTTTTTAGCATCAGGAGGAATAGTCGCAACCTGCGTAAAGCATGTGAGAAAACAAAGTAAATTTACAGGGGCATTAAGTGCAATTGCAATAGATTCCTATTCTAATTATCCGATTATAAAGGCATATCAATGTGAAGATTCAAAAATAAAGGCATTTAATGTAACAAATAGAAACTTTTACAGACAATATGTAAAGGCTCAGTTCTTAACTGGCTTCATAATGCCTATATCTGTTATTACAAGTAATGTGGCCTATATTTTGGAATGCATTATTGGTGGTCTATTTCTTATCAGAGGCACTTTAACTTTGGGTGAGTTTCAAGCATTTTTATTATATGGAAATATGGTATTAGCTCCATTGACTGCTCTGTCTACAGCTGTAAATAGCATACAGACTGGATTAGTTGCAGCAGAACGAGTATATGAGTTTTTAGATGAGCCTGAGGAAAGTGACGAAAAAGACAAAGCAGAGATTAACTTTGATAATTTCCATGGCAATATAGAGTTTTCGAAGGTTAAGTTTGGATATTCAAAAGATAAGATTTTAATGAATGACATTTCGTTTGAGACAAAAGCTGGTCAAACTATTGCCATCGTAGGGCCAACAGGGGCAGGTAAAACAACCCTTATAAATCTGCTTTTGCGATTCTATGATATAAATGATGGGCAAATACTCATGGATAGCGTAAGTATCAATGATTACTCACGAAATTCATTAAGAAAAGCTTATGGAATTGTTTTACAGGATAGTTGGATTTTTGAGGGGACTATTGCAGAAAATATATCGTATGGTAAACCTGATGCAACTAGAGAGGAAATAATAGAAACAGCCAAAAGAGCTTACTGTGATGAGTTTATATCACGACTTCCTAATGGATACGATACAGTGATAAGTGACGAGAAAGCTGGCTTATCATCAGGAGAAAAACAATTGCTTTCCATTGCAAGAACTATGATAGCAAATCCAAGAATATTAATTTTAGATGAAGCTACATCACAAGTTGATACTAAAACGGAGCTTGTTATTACCAACGCTATGACTGAACTCATGTCTGGACGTACGTGTTTCGTGATAGCACATAGATTGTTTACTATAAAAAACGCCGACAAAATTATATACATGGAAGATGGGGATATTAAAGAAGTGGGTAGCCATATAGATTTGATGAACATGAATGGAAAATATGCAACATTGTATAGAAGTGCGGCGGAGGTTTAGATTTTATGAAGGATTTTGTTGATATTGAGGGAAAAAAGATTATTGGGAAAGGTGCCCATTGTGAAGTATATAAAATCAGTGATGACAAAGTTTTAAAATTGTATCATAAAGATATACCTGAGTCAGAAATAATAAAGGAACAAAAACTTGCTAAAGCAGCAATGGAAAATGGCATTCAGACAGCGGAGGTTTATGATATATATCAGTGTGGTGATCGAAAGGGCTTGTTATTTGAATATATCCACTCGTGCACGTTGACAGAATATTTGTGCCAACATCCAGATGAATCTGAGATATATGCAAAAAAGTTAGCAGAATTGGCAATGCAGATTCATAAAATGAAGATATACCCATCTATATGTATGAATTATAAAGAAATAATGCATGAAAGGCTGAATGCGGTTAAAAATTATTACAGAGATGATGAGTTAAAGAAGATTCATAGATTAATTGATAGTATTCCCGATAAAGATACAATTATACATACAGACTTTCATCCTGGAAATGTGATGATGAAAGGGAAAGAGCTTATCTTAATAGATATGGCTGATATAAGTATTGGGCATCCCATTTTTGATATTGCAAGTACGTATATGGGGTTAGTTGTAATTCCTAGAAAATTTGAAAAACAAAAAAAAGTGCAATCAGCATCACTTGATGTGGAAGCGGCTGAAAAAATGTGGGATATTTTTATCAGAGAATACTTGCAGAACAAAGATGAAGGATTAGTTGAATTATATGAGAATTGTAGTAAAGCTATAACGGATTTACGATTTTGCGCATCAAAAAATGCAGGTAATACAGGTGGTGAACGAATTGCAAAATTAATGGCCTGGCGTGCACGATTTACCTTTTTACCAAAGATTAATAAATACTGCAGATTAATGTCGCAAATAAATGTATTATAGAGATATTAAAGAATTGGAGAATAAGATATGAAATACCCTAAGTTTCTTAAAAAGAATGGCACAATCGGACTTGTTGCACCATCCTTCGGATGTACCTTTGAGCCATACAAAAGCTGCATGGATGCAGCCATAGATAGATTTACAGGAATGGGATATTCCATAGTAGAGGGGCCTAATTGCAGGAAAGACGATGGTATTGGCATTAGCTCAACACCATTTAATTGCGGCAAAGAATTGACTGAGTTTTATTGCACAGATGACAACGATATGCTTATTAGCTGTGGCGGGGGAGAGTTGATGTGTGAGACTCTTGATTATGTTGATTTTGATGCGGTTAAAAATGCTGCTCCAAAGTGGTACATGGGATATTCAGATAATACCAACTTCACATTCCTTTTAAATACTATTTGCGACGTGGCTTCTATCTATGGGCCAAGCATAGGTGCTTTTGGAGCAGAGTATCTTCATCAGGCTTTGCTTGATTCAATCAAAGCATTTACTGGAGAGCTTAATAAAGTGTCTGGATACGACATGTTTGAACTGGAGTCCTTGAAGGACGAGGAACATCCACTTGTTTCATATAACCTTACAGAGAAAAAGGAATTAAAGCTTTTCAGTGGGGATGCAGCAGTGAATCGATTGCCTCAGTTTACAGGTAGAATCACAGGAGGATGTCTGGATTGTCTTGCAAATCTTGTTGGCACAAAATACGACATGGTGGCTGAGTTCAACAATCGCTACAGTGATGAGGGCGTGATTTGGTTTTTGGAGGCCTGTGATTTGAATGTCATGTCTATTCGCAGAGCGTTGTGGAATTTAGATAGAGCAGGATGGTTTGAGAATGCCAAAGGTTTCATAATTGGTCGTCCTCTGGCAGCTTGGCAAGAGGAAATGATGGGGCTTAATCAGTATAATGCAGTCACTGGAATTCTTGGAAAGTACAATGTCCCTATAGTAATGGATGCAGACATAGGACATATTGCCCCAGCAATGCCAATTATATCTGGAGCTATGGCTACAGTTGGCACAGACATGGGAAATATAACAATCGAATATAATTTAAAATAGTTAAAAAAACAATAATGCTGACCAGGATTATCTGGCCAGCATTATTTTATCTTGCGCGAATATCTAATATTTCGCCTATATACATGGTATGGAAATCATCCAAGTGACGCTCGGTATATTGTTTGTTTAAAATAGCCTCATCTAGCACAGTATTTTCGGTCATTGGAACGGCGGCTATTTTTCGACATAGAATAATAAAGTTTGCATCATCAATATAAGGAACCTTCATAGCGTGCTCAATATCTACGTGGCACAGGCGAAGCTTGTCTTCGTTGCGGCCGCTAAGCTGATCAAGTACCTTCATTAGCTGCGCGTTGTTTTTGTCACTCATGTCAAAGAAACAAGCTGAGAAATACTCAGATTTATCAAGTAATTCTTTTGTGTATCGTGTGTTGCGAAGGAAAGCGTAGACTACGTGTTTTCCCCAAATATGGCCTACACCTCCGTTGTGGGACGAGGTGGCATTGACTTTTCCGTCTGCTTCAGCAACGATTGCAATACCGTCATCCGCAAGCTTTTGAATTGGATTCCATTCCAACATATTAATTGGATAAGGTTGAAAAGTATGCATATGATTCTCCTTCTCTCTATTATTATTTGATGGCTATTTAAGGTTATTGCTTTGAAGAAACTTTAAAAACTCATGCTCAGGTAATGGCTTTGTGAAATAGTATCCCTGAATGTAATCAACCCCCAGAGTTTTCATTGTTTCTAGCGCTTCTTCGGTCTCAATTCCTTCGGCAATTATCATAATATCCATTGAATGAGCCATATCTATAACAGTTTTTACGATAGCCCGGGCTTTGTTATTCTTAAAATATTCATCAGTCAAATGCTTATCTAGTTTTACAATGCTTACAGGCATATCAATTATGTAATTCAGATTGGATGTGCCAGAACCAAAATCATCTAGTGAGAAGGAAATTCCCTTTTCTTCCAGCTTTTTCATGTTGTTAAGAATATTTTCCTTACTGATTAAGGAACTGGTTTCTGTAATTTCCATATTTATGAGCAATGGTGATACTGCGTAACGATCCAACAATTCTGTAAATCTAGATACAAATACAGGACTTTCACCTTGCTTAACAGAAAGATTAATCTCTATTTTTTCTATTCCAAGCTTTTCAACTCTGTACGATTTCATGAAGGAAAGGACTTTTCTGTAAATACTGTCGGATAGTGGAATGATTCGTCCGGTTTCTTCCATAACAGGGATGAAATCATTTGGGTAAACTAAAGTACCATCCTTTAATCTAATTCGAACAAGTGCTTCAGCACCTGTGAACAAGCCAGTTGAAATGTTGTATATAGGTTGATAATGCATTTCGATTCGGTCTTCTTCCATAGCTGATATAACCATTTTTTCCACAAGCTTATGCTTCCTAAGCTCTGCCATGGTTTCGGCGTTAACTACAACTTCATTTTTGTTAATCAAATCATGACTATTAGGAATGAAGTTTGTAAGAAGCATCTGAAGCTCGTCTGCATCCTCGGCTACATTACAATTTGGAATGATAGTGTAGAAAGGATTTAGTAGAGTAATGGCATCAGCAATGTCTGGATTGTCCTCTATGGATTGAAAATAGGTGGAAATCTTAAACTTTGTGCTTTCCATAAAATCGGTGCTGTCAAATACTAAAAGGAAATAGCCTTCGGCGGTATCGAAAACTTTGGCTGTATCAATGCTAAATAGAAACTCAGAAAGCTTTTCTATTGTTTGTCTAAGCAGTTTATTTTCATTAACTGCATCTCCGACAGTTTTGAAGGAAATCATCATTAATGAAAAGGTTTTCTTATTTTGATATAGGAACTCCAAATAGTCGTGTATAACAGCGGAACTGAAATGACCGGTTTTTCTGGAGATAGCTCCCTGTGGATCTTCCAATTCAAAATACATTATCAAAGCGCCAATGCATGCTGCAAAACTAACAATCAGATATTGTGGTCTTATAAACTGAATGATTGCAGCTAGGCTCCAAATCACCATCCATACAAGAAGAGCATTAATCTTTTGACGTTTAATGTGGTTTCGTAAAAGAAAAGCGGAAATGGCAACGCTTAAAATGTATATGGCTGCCAATATATATGTAAGTATGGCCGCTGGGCCATATGAATATAGCTTGATTCCGTCATAATAAAAATATATAGGCAAATACAGGGTAAATAAAACACCGCCAATAAAACAAAAATTGATAATTCTATCTATGGCAATTTCTGCTTTACTTCCTTTTGTTTCCACTATGTCTGAAACAGTGTATTTAAAGGCAAAGAATGAAACAATTTGCAGGGATTGTAGATAGAATTTGCCTACAATTGTTGTAATCATTGGATTGTATCGATATCCATAAACGATGAAATAACAAGAAGCAATATCCAAAAGGATACAAGCCAAGATGGCATATAAGGTTTCAATAAAACGGCGTTCTGAAACAAGCCCCATAGTCGGCTGACGTTTATAAAAGAACAGGAGCATGGATACAATAATTAGGCCGCATACTTGAGTGTATATATTCATAAAATCATTCCTATGTGTAGTATTTAAACTGATTATAGCATTCATTTTACGTGGAATTGCCTAAAACTCAGAAAGTTCAAAGAATGTTCAAAAAGTGACAAAAAACAATCGAAAAAATTTAATAATTTAGTGCGTTAAAGTGTTGACTCATACTAGATGAAAGGGGTAAAATTTCTATTAATATTTAATAAGATCAAAGCACAGATTTCATGGAGGCGGAAAATGGAAATCAGATTTGAAAAGCGTGAACAATTAAAAGAAAAACCAGACTGGAACAACCTTGGATTCGGAAAGTATATGACAGACTATATGTTCGTCTGTGATTGGGATAGAGAAATAGGTTGGCACGATGCCAGAATTGTCCCAGAGGGACCAATTGAATTAGATCCAGCATGCATGACTCTCCATTATGCACAGGAGACATTTGAAGGTATGAAGGCATATCGTCGTGAGGATGGTAAAATCCAGCTTTTCAGACCTGAAATGAATGCAAAGAGAATGATTAATTCAAATGAAAGACTTTGCATGCCAGCATTTCCAGTTGAGGACTTTGTTGCAGCTGTTAAGGCTCTTGTTAAGACAGAGCAGGATTGGGTTCCATCTCAGAAGGATACATCACTTTACATCAGACCATTTATGTTCGCTACAGAGGCTGCTCTTGGCGTTCATATGGCAAAATCTTACAAATTTATGATTCTTTGTTGTCCAGTTGGCGCATATTATGCAACAGGACTTGACCCAGTAAAGATTTTAGTAGAAAATGAATTAGTACGAGCAGTTGCAGGCGGTACTGGCTTTACAAAATGTGGTGGAAATTATGCGGGTTCTATCGCAGGTCAGGTAAAGGCAGAGAAGCTTGGCTATTCTCAGGTTCTTTGGCTGGATGGTAACGAGCGTAAGTACGTTGAGGAAGTTGGTACAATGAACATCATGTTCAAGATTGATGGAGAGATTTGGACAGCTCCAACAGTTGGTACTGTACTCCCAGGTGTTACTAGAGATTCTATGATCCATTTATTAAGAGATTGGGGATATAATGTTAGAGAGGAGCGCCTTGCAATTGATGATCTTATGAAGGCTGGTCACGACGGCAAGCTTGAAGAGGTCTTTGGTACAGGAACAGCAGCAGTTATTTCTCCAGTTGGTGAGCTCCGTTTTAAGGATGATGTTGTTGTAATAAATGGAGGTAAAACCGGAGAGCTTACACAGAAGCTTTACGATACACTTACAGGTATCCAGTGGGGTAGGCTCGAGGATAAATATGGATGGACAACTCTAGTAGATTAAATTTTGAATTGGAAATCAATAATGATGATATGCAGTCATTACAGGATGTATTCTGCAAATCTAATGATATGTATGTCATGTGTATTGGGAAAAATTTAGGACAAATTACATCCTTCTCAGGTTCAAAGCCTGAGGAGGATTTTGTTGACTCTAATTTCTCTCCTGAGCTCAGAAGAGAGATTGTTGACTCTTTTGTGGATGGTTCCGCGGAAAATATCGTGGAAAGATATGGCACAACAGATTATCTCATGTACAGGGGCGTAGCTATCAGAGGCTCCGAGGGAGAGCTTATGGGGGCATGGCTTTGCTTTGGCGTTGATAGAACTCAGCTTCCTATCGAAGTCAGATTGGATTCATCTATTCGTCTTACGACGAAGGATTCTTTCGACAAATCAATTTCACTTATTGAAACTCTTACAAAGTATTATTTCGCAGAAAAATTCAAATCACATCTTTTGCGTCAAAAATTGATGAAAGAAAAAGATGTTGAGAATGAAATTACATATAAGCTAAAGAAAAATGAAATCATGACAGACATCCTTCGTTTGATGGAGTCAGAAAATTCATTTTCAAAGATATCCGAAGATATTCTCAAGGAATCAGGCAGATATTTGGACTGTACCCACACAGCTTTGCTTCAGATTGATTCCAGCGGAATAGGTGTGGATATGATTTCTGAATGGTGTGCAGAAGGCCGCAAAGCGATGATTTCTCGTTTCCAGGAGGTTCCTTTGGTAGAGCTTCCATTTATGAACGGAAAGCCATACACCATTTCATCGGACGCTTCGCTTCCTGAAGCCTTCGAGATTTTCTTCATAAAATATGGAATTAAGGCAGCTATCTTCCTACCAATCAATGTGAATGATTCAGCTGCAATGTATTTATGCTTCTTCTCTATTGGAGAGGAGCGAAAGTGGAGTGTGGATGATTTGCGTTTTGCAAATGACATCAAGCGTATCATTCATACCGTTTTAGTGAAAAAGATTACTACCAATTCCCTGGCAAGCTCTTATAATGCACTTGAAGCAATACTACAAAATGCTGGCTATGGAGTTGTTGTTGCAGATTTGGCTCACAACCAAATCCTTTATACAAACGATACCTTCAAAATCATGTTTGAAAATGAAGTTGATAGGTTGGCAATCGAAGAAATTATTTTCGATGAGAGATACACACTTCCTGAGCTAAATGGATATTCAGCAAATGGTTCTGGAAAGTGGTTCGACATTTCAATCGACTCGCTCAAGTGGGTGGATGGAAGAGATGTTAGAATGATTACTTTCTACGACATCACAGATCTTCGCATCTATCAAAAGAAGGTTGAAAAACAGGCTCAGGAGGATATCCTGACAGGTCTTTACAATAGACAGGCCTGCGAAAAGGATATTTCCTTAGAGTTCCATGTGGCTAAAAAGCTTGATACCAAGTTTGCGGTACTTATGATTGACCTGGATGATTTCGCTAGCGTCAACGAAGGACTGGGCTACAAAATCGGAGATGACTTGCTTGAGTATGTTGCTCATAGCATTAATGATATTTCTTATATCCACGGTAAATGCTACCGTGTAGGTGGCGATGAATTTGCAGTCCTTATCGACCACGAAAATTACGAAAATCTTGATTTAATTATCAAGAGAATCATGAATCTTTTCGATAATCCATGGCGACTTAACGACCAGGATTACTATTGCACAATGAGTATGGGATGCGTAAAAGCACCTGCTGATTTGGAAGATTCCACAGATATTCTAACAAGACTTAATATCGCAGTTCACGGCGCTAAAAATAAGGGCAAGAACCGATTTGAGTATTACAGTCCAAAATCCGAAGCAGTTATGGCAGAAAAGGTTAAAATGGATCAGGCCATGAGAAAAGCTGTAGAAGATGACTGTAAGGAATTCGAGGTTTATTTCCAGCCAATTATGGAATTTATCAATGGTTTGCCACAGTGCTGTGGTTCCGAAGCCTTGGTTAGATGGAATTCATCTGAATATGGCATGGTTATGCCAGACAAATTTATTAGTCAGGCTGAGCAGATGAGGCTTATCAATGCCATTGGTGAGCATGTTCTTTTGGAAGCTGCCAAGGCATGCAAGCACTGGAATGATTTCGGTCATCCTGAATACAAGGTTAATGTTAACCTGTCGGTTGTTCAGTTAACACAGAATGATTTCATTGAAAAACTGAAAAACGTACTGGAAGTTACATCAATTAATCCTAGAAACTTGACTCTAGAAGTAACAGAGTCTTTGGCTATAAATGATATGGAATGGATGGTTAAGATATTAAAGGCCATTCGAGAATTGGGATGCAGAGTTGCGCTGGACGATTTCGGCACAGGCTATTCTTCCCTCAATCATATTAGGAGCATGCCTATCGATACTATCAAAATCGATAAAGCATTCGTCTCAGAAATGGATTCAGATCATTTCTCTGAAGCATTTGTAAAGACTATCTCCGAGCTTGCTGATTCCTTAGACGTAGATGTTTGCGTTGAGGGAGTGGAAATGGACAAGCAGGTAGATATGATTGGAAAATTCTCCGTTAATTTAGCTCAGGGATTCTTCTTTGACAAACCACTATCTAGAGGCGAGTTTGAAAAGAAATATTTATAAAAGAAAGGGATTATAATGTACACACTACAGGACATCAAAAACACAGATCCAGAAGTTGCAGAGGCAATTGTTAAGGAGTTCAATCGTCAGTCAGAGCACATCGAGCTTATCGCTTCAGAAAACTGGGTATCACCAGCAGTAATGTCTGCAATGGGCTCAGTACTTACAAACAAGTACGCTGAAGGCTATCCAGGAAAGCGCTACTACGGCGGTTGCGCAGAAGTAGATGTAATCGAAGAGCTTGCCCGTGAGCGTGCAAAAGAGTTATTTGGTTGCGAATATGTAAACGTTCAGCCTCATTCTGGTGCACAGGCCAACATGGCAGTGCAGTTTGCAGTGCTTAAGCCAGGGGACACAGTTATGGGAATGAATTTGGATCACGGCGGACACCTTACACACGGTTCACCTGCCAACTTCTCTGGTACCTATTTCAACATTGTTCCTTATGGAGTAAACGATGATGGTTTCATCGATTACGATGAAGTAGAGCGTATAGCACTTGAGTGCAAGCCAAAGATGATTATTGCAGGAGCATCTGCGTATTGTCGTAAGATTGATTTCAAGCGCTTCAGAGAAATCTGTGACAAAGTTGATGCAGTTCTGTTTGTGGACATGGCTCACATTGCTGGTCTTGTAGCAGCAGGCGTTCATGAGAGCCCAATCCCATATGCAGATATAGTTACTACCACTACACACAAGACTCTTCGTGGACCTAGAGGTGGTATGATTATGGCAACAGCCGAAGCCAATGAAAAGTACAATTTCAACAAGGCTGTTTTCCCAGGAATCCAGGGTGGTCCACTTATGCATGTTATTGCAGGTAAGGCTGTATGCTTCAAGGAAGCATTGGACCCTTCATTCAAAGAATATGGCAAGCAGATTGTAAAGAATGCTCAGGCACTTTGCAAAGGCCTCCAGGATAGAGGTATTAAAATTGTTTCTGGTGGTACAGACAATCACTTGATGCTTATCGATCTTACACCATTTGCGCTTACAGGTAAGGTTGTTGAGAAGCTTCTTGATGATGCACATATCACTGCAAATAAAAACACAATCCCAAATGATCCAAAGTCGCCATTCGTAACATCTGGTATTCGTCTTGGTACACCAGCTGCTACAACACGTGGCCTCAAGGAGGATGATTTCGATAAGGTTGCAGAAGCAATTGCAGTTGTTATCAAGGAACAGGAAGCTGGCGTAGAAAAAGCTCGCAAAATCATAAAAGAAATTACAGATAAATATCCACTTTCTGGCGAAATGTGTTAAAGTAAAAGAAACAATAATTAATTTAGGGGATTGATTTATGAGGAGAGTTTCTTTTATAGGAACCCATTTGAAGAATATGACATATCTGATAGTTATGGGCCTTGTTATATCTTTATTGCAAGGTCCTCTTTTTGTGTCTGCTTCAAATGTTCAACCTAAGACGGTTAAAATTGGCTACTATGAGAATGAAATATTCCAGGAAGGAGCCTCCGAAGATGCTATAAAATCAGGCTATGCCTATGAATACTATATGAAGCTGTCTGAGTACACAGGATGGCGTTATGAGTACGTGTATGGCAGCTTTAATGAGCTTTATCAGATGTTGCTGGATGGCGATATCGATATGCTTGCCGGCCTTGCTTATAAAGAAGAAAGAGCGGATTTGATTGGCTATCCTGATATGGCAATGGGTACCGAATCCTACAATCTGGTTAAATACGAAAGTAATCATGAAATCACTAGTGATGTGGAGTCTTTAGAGGGACATTCTATTGGTGTGCTTGATAGTGCCATGGCGGATGCATTAGATGAATATCTTGATAAATATAATGTAGATGCCGATGTGGTACGTTATGAATATACTGACGAGCTCACAGAAGATTTTGAAGCAGGAGTAGTAGATGTTCTTGCTGTTGAAGGTGAAGGTACAAATAAGAGAAGTGGTTACGAGGTTCTTTTGACCTTTGGAATGACTGATTACTATATTTGTGTCAGCAACAGCAGAGGTGACCTTCTAAAAGAATTGAATGCTGCGCAGACTGATTTATTTAATGATGAGCCATATTATACAAGCTCACTTAGTTCAAAGTATCATGGCTCCAGCGTATCGGCACAGGCATTGTCATCAGTTGAAAGAGCCTGGCTGGAAAATAATGATTCGTTGACGGTTGGCTATTTAAACAATTATCTTCCATACAGTTCTACAGATGTGTATGGAAATGTAACAGGTGTTATTAGAGAACTGATGCCTGCCATTTTCAATGCTATTGATGTGAACAATATCAGCGTGTCCTATGTGGGATATGATACATACGAAGATATGATAACTGCCATCAATAACGAAGAAATTGATGTTGCCTTTCCAGTAGGTGGTGGTATATATCATTCCGAACAAAATGGTATTTACCAGACTGAGCCAGTGGTTTCTATCAGTACAGAGTTGGTATTCGATCATGTTGTGGTTAATCCTAGTGCTGCTACATTTGCTGTGAATAGCAGTAATAGCATGCAGTATTATTACATAAAGACATATTATCCAGAGGCAGAGATAGTTTATTACGATAATATCGAACAGTGTTTGGAAGCTGTTATGAAGCATGAAGTCGATTGTACTACTCTCAATGGTTTGCGTGCAGGTGAGATTCTTAAGAATTACAAGTACAACCGATTATCCGTTAGACAGCTTTCTGAGAAGGATGGCAGATGCCTTGGTGTAAAAATTGGTAATGATGGTTTGCTTCGCCTTTTAAATCGAGGCATTAACATTCTTGCAGATGATTATTCTGAAAGTATTGCATACAAATATACAAAAGACTTATATAACTATTCATTTATAGACTGGCTGGATGATTATTTGATGGGCGTGCTGATTGTCATTGTATTGATTGTTGTTGTTTCAGTGATAATCCTTCATGTGAGAACAATCCGAAAGAACAAGGTTATTCTTGCTCTTCGAAATTCAAATAAAAATCAATTAGTTCTTATTGAAAACATTGCAAGAAGTATTAAGGAGCCTATTACAGAAATTCATAATATTTCAAGTACAGCTAGTCAGGTGATGGACGATGAAAAACTAGTAAGTGATAGCTTGAAAAAGATTGCGGATGACAGCGAAGGCATCCAGACTACTGCCGACAAAATTATCGATGCAAGTATTCTTGATAAGGGCAAGCTGATTCTTAATAAAGGAAAGGTTAATGTGGCGGCCTTTGCAAAAGATATTGAAGGTTATATACAGCCACGGGCTGATGCTAAAGGTATTAATTATTCTGTTAAGACAAAAAAGATTAAGACCAAGGATATTATGGTAGATAGAGAACGATTAATGCAGGCAATTATGGCGGTTATCGACAATTCTCTAAAGTTTACAGGTGCAGGTGGTACCATAAAGGTAACATTGGAAGAGCAGCCTTGCAGCAACATGAGTATGGCAAGGATGGTATTCACAATCAAAGATGACGGTATTGGCATGAGCGATGAGTTTAAAGACATTGCCTTTGATGCTTTCACTAAAGAGGAAAATGCTTTGGATGCGAATCTGACAGGTGTTGGTCTGGGATTGACCATTACGAAAAAGCTTGTGGAGCTTATGGGCGGTTATGTCACTCTTATGTCGAAAAAGAATCTGGGAACAGAAGTAACAATCACTTTGGACTGTAAAATAAGCTACAATTAACAGATAGAGACTGGTTTAGACCAGTCTCTATTTTTTGTTGTCAAGATGTCTGAAAATACAATTTTAGAACAAGGATTGTATTGACTTTAAAACATTACATTTTATAATAATAAACTGGTTTGGAATGATTTAGTTTCCAAGTGGGGGGCAAGAGTTTTGAGGCATAAGAAGGGAACTATAGATAATGAAAAAGAAAATTATGGCGGCAGTGCTGGGCTTTGCTATTATTTTTAGCACTTTCAGCTCGGATTTAGTGTCGCAGGCAGAAGGAATCGATGAGATTCTTGAAGAGACGGTGGAGGAGCAGACGCAGCTCGAAACACCAGAGACAGAAATAATAACTGAGGAACAAAAGAAAGAGGAAGTTCCTATTAACAAAGAGGAAGAGAGAGAAGCAGAGGAGCCAGCTGTAACAGAAGACGTTGAACAGCCAGAAACTTCAGTTTCTACAGTGACAGAAGAAATAACTCCGGAGGAAGTGGTTTCTGAAGAGACTGAGGCAGAAGAGGTAGCTTTTTCTCAATCAAGGGACATAGATGGAGTTAGAATCTCCATGACTGCAGCAGCAGGGGTTCTTCCAAAGGACAGTCACTTTGAAGCAGTTGCCATCACTGGAAAAAGCAACATCTCAAAAATCGAGGATGCAGTAGAAAAGAACCTTGCTGATACAAAGTCAGTAGTAGAGGTGAAGGCATTTGACATCACTATCTATGATGTAAATGGAAATGAGGTTCAGCCAGATACATCAAAGGGAAATGTCCAGGTAACTTTCAACAATATTGACACAGCAGAGGTAAAAGCTGATGCTAACAAAGATATGGAAGTATTCCATATAGCCGATTCCATGCAGTCGGCCGAGTCTGTAGATACAAGTGTTGGAGATGGCCAGGTTAGCTTTGAGGCAGAGCATTTTTCTACATATGCAATGGTAACTGTTGTGAACGATGCCAAGGAGTCTGTTGAATCGGATGATCCATATGCACTTGTTGATAAATTTGAAATAACAGGACTTGATTTATCAACAGATTCTACAAATCCAACAAAACTAAATAAGTCACAAGAGATTAGTGTTCAGTACACCTTTAAGAAGGGCATAAAGCTTAATGCTGAACCTAAGACTAAAACTGGTATATATATAAAAACAGGAGAACAATATCAGCTTCCATCTATACCATCAGGATGTGTGCCTACAAAGAAGACTATTGCTGTACCATTTGGAACTGAAACATTAGGAACAATACATTTTAATGACGATGGTACAGCTTATATTGAGATAACATACAATCCATCAGAACCACAGGAAGTAACAATTGATCCTGCAGGATTTGTATTGGAATTCAAATTTAAAAATGAAGCAAGCTCAACTCAGCAGGAATATGAACTAGCATTTGGTAACACAACATATTATGTAAAGATTGCTGATTTTATGGCTCAAAAGCCAACGTTTACAAAAACAGGTTCAGATATAGATAGCGATGGTAATATTACATGGACTGTCACAGTAAAAAATAATGCTAAACCGATTGAATATGATGGTGGTTATACATTCACAGATACAATCGGAACAGGTCATACATATGTGGATGGTTCATTTACAGGTGGAACATTAGAATCTTCAGGCAAATCAAATTTGGTTTGGAGCTGTGAGGATAATAATGCTAATGCCACTCATACATTTACATATAAGACTCATGTAGATTTCCTTGCCCTTACAAAGGATGCGAATGAAGATAAGACTGTAAATAAAGACGTTGAGAATGCCATTGTAGTTACAGCAACACCAAAGGATACAGCTGATTATGATAAGCTTAATGAAAAAATAACAGCATCGTCATCAGTAAGCAAAGCTGTTACAAAATGGATTAATAAAACTGGTGGAGAAATTGTTGCACAAGAGAATAATACTGGTGTAGCAACATGGGAAATTACAATTAAGAATAATGGTTACACATTATCGAATGTTGTTTTACATGATGTTATTACTGTTGATACAGGGGTAGACGTAACAATATCAGATTTAAGCATTGATGGAATGACAAAGAATACGGATTATACAGTAAGTGCTCCTTCCACAGGCGTTGGTCAGGAGATAGCATTTAAGAATTCTATGAAGGGTGACGCTACCTATACGATTTCTTATAAGACTACAATTGCTAATTATAAAGAGTACCTTAAGGCAAATCATTCTATTCCAACAAATAAAGCTTGGGTTACATATACCTATGATTCAAATGGCGATGGAACAGGTGATACAGACGTAGTTGGACCTGACGTTATAAAGAACTTTACTGGCGCAGGTATTAGTGCAAATGCGGCATTAAAGAAGACATTTAAGTCATATGATGCAAAGAACCATACTATGACATGGGAAGTTACTGTCAATGATAATGCACAGACACTTTATAATGTGGTTGTAACAGATACACTTCCAGAAGGTCATATATATGACGATAGTTGTTCTGTGACAGGTGCAGACGATGTGTCTGTATCTGCTGATAAAAAGACTGTAACAGTAAAGCTTGGAGATTTAACAGCTTCAAAATCATTTACTATTGTTACTAAGCTAGAGGATAGTGAAAGTGCATTTTGGGCATCAAATCAAAAGACGAAGACTTACACGAATGAGGTCGTAGTTGATTCCTTTGAGGATGCTGAAAATAAAATAAAGAATGCGCAGGTAGCGGCTAGTGCCACTGGAACATATGAGAGTACAGTACTAACAAAATCTGCTGATTCTTACGATTATAATAGTCACAGAATCAGATATGAATTAACAATAAACAGCAACAATACAGTATTAACAAATGTTGTTGTTGATGATCCATTGGATTCAAAGACAAAGCTTGTTGATGGCTCTGTAAAGGTTATTTCTGGAGAAGATGGTATTACAAACTTTAAATCTACATATAGTGATAATAATTTGAAACTAGTCTTTGATAAGCTTACAAAAGAAGTTAAGGTTGAGTTTTATGTAGAAGTGGCAGATGACAGTATATTTGCAAGTAATGAAACTACGACTATTACGAATTCTGCAAAAATAAAATCTGCTGAATATAAAACAGAGGTTTCTTCAGGTGAACCTGTAAAAACTTTAATACAAAATATAAAATTTAATAAGGCTAGTGGCACAATCACAAATGATATAGTTCCATATTTTATTAAAATTAACCAGGCACAGAAACCATTATACGAAGATGGTGTGGATGAGGTTTATGTATTCGATACATTAGGCGCTAGTCTTACCTTGGATAAGGATTCTGTTAAGTTGTACGAGGCAACAGTGTCATCCGACGGAACTATGGCTAAGGCCGCAGAGGTTACAAATAATGCTACTGTGTCATATGGAAAAGATGGGCGTAAGACAACCTTAAAAGTAGTACTTCCAAAGACAAGTAAGGCATATATTCTTGAATATTCGGCAGCCATGACGAATAAGTCTGCTAAGGATTTCAATAATAGTGCAGTATTAAAAGCTGGGCAGACTACTTCACAGTTAACTGGTTCAGTGGACTTGAAAGAATATTCTTGGGCAGGAGCTCAGATGACTAATATGGTTTACTGTGTTGTTGAGCTTACTGATGAACATACACATAAGCCAATAGAAGGCGCTGAGTTCGATTTGTATGATGGCGAAGAGAAGATTGATTCAGGTACAACAGATGAAAAAGGAGATATATATTTCGTTGGAGGTCTTGAGGAGAATCATAAGTATCATATAAAGGAAATACATTCGACAGGTAATTACGTTGTACCAGATGAATTAAAGGATGGAACAGTAGAGGTTACTGGAGTTAGAGGCTTAACTAAGGCTACTAAGTCAAAGACAGAGGTTACAAATTCAAAACCTAAAAAGACAATTACAGTTGAATTAGTTGATAGGGATGAGAATACAATTGATTTGACAACTATTGCTACAAAGCCAGGTGTTATTTCAATTAGTCAAAACGGTACCGAAGTTTGGAATTCATCAACATCCACAACTTCTTTTGATGCAGTTTATGGTCAGGAATACGAAGTTAAGGAATCACAGGTACCATTTGGATATGCTGGAGATTCAAAGGCTGGTCTTAAGTTTAAAATCGATGATGATACAACATCTGCAAATTATGGAAAACTCGTTATAGTTGAAAACAATATCAATACTTCAAATACCGAGTCATCTATTACAATGTACGATCACAAGCTTAAATCAGTTTCGGTAAGCATTAATGATGTTTCTGATCAGGGAAGATACTTGTCAGGCGCTAAGTTTAAGCTTGCCTATAAAACAACTGATAATGTGGTGCAGGAATGGATATCTGATGGCTCATTCATATCATTTACTTTGCCAGAAGGTGATTACTTGTTGACAAGAACAGATGCACCATTAGGTTTCTTAAATAATGAGGACAAGGCTATAAAGTTTACTGTTAAATCAGGATTACTTGGGGATACAGTGGAATTCGATAATGCATCTAACACAGGAAGTATCATAGTGTCAGTTGCTGATAACAAGGTAGTAGTTCCAGAAAATCCGGATTCATCTAAAGCAGTCACATTAAATGACTTTAAGCCAACAAAAGATGGTGAACCATCAGACGAGATTGAAACCAAAATATATACAGTCACATACGAAGATGGTGTTCCTATTGGCTTATCAAATGAACCAGTTTGGGTTAGTAGTGATACAGATTCAAACGACCCAGTCTTAAATCCAGAAACGGAATATGTCATCGTATCAACAGATAGTGATGGAAACATGACTTCAAAAGTTGTTATGGTAGAAGTAGAAAAAGACGAAGATGGGAAAATTACTACTAAGCTTGTTGAAAAGAAAACACTTCGAGATAGTAGTTATGTTGATGTACCTGTACAGGTAGATGAGAATGGTAATCCTCTTCCAGTCATAAAGATGGATGTAAAGAGTCCAGTGGTACCGACACCAGCTCCATCAACAGTAGCGCCATCAGTGAACACCGGATTTAAACTTCCAACAGGTACAACAAACAGCTCTAATAACATTAGCGATTATCAATCAAAATTTGATGAACAGGATTTGGCACTCAAGGAAAACGATATTGTTATGGGGGCAGATCTTAACGCTGATTCTCAAAAAGAGACTTCTCCTCGTCTTGCCAAGACAGGCGGCTTTGTAGGTACATTGTTTGGATATCTCACAGCAGTGGCACTTATCCTTGTTGGTTTGTATTTGACACTTGGAAAGAAAAAGGAATATGACAAATAAACAATCTATTAAAAAGATAATAGGTTTAACGTTAATCGCATTGGGACTGGGCTTATTGCTCAGTTCTATTGCATTAAACCTAAAGCAATACTATTCAAAAAAGAAGACGGTAAAGGAGTTCAAGGAATACATTGAAAGCGGCGACGCCTTCCTTGATGCAGATGGCAATGAAACTGTCACAGGAGATATGCTTTACATTCTTCGAATTCCATCTATCGATTCAGAAAATCCTGTACGAGAGGGTACAGAAAGAGATGTGTTATCAGATTCTCTTGGACACGAATCGGGAACTGCTTTTGCAGGAGAGGAAGGCAACTGCGTAATCGCAGGTCATAGAAACTACAACTTTGGTAAATACTTTAATCGTCTTGATGAGGTTGAGATAGATGATTTGATTTATCTGGATTCAGCCACAGAAACATACACATATGTGGTTACAGACATTCAGGTGGTGGACCCTACAGATGTGGAGATTCTAGAACCTATCGAAGGCAAAGAAACACTCACTCTCTACACTTGCACACCTATTTACATAGCAACACACCGCTTGGTAATTATAGCTGAGCGTGTGATATAACAAAAGCCGGCCTGGTTTCAGGCTGGCTTTTTAGTTACAAGCCACGATTCTTCCGGACAGGCTCGAGCGGCTGTGGTCGGAGGCAAAAGCGGCGTCGCTTTTATTGAAATAATCATAGGATGTTACTCCAATGCATTCAGAGATTGAATCGTCCCAAGTTAAATCCACGTTGTAAAACTTTCCATCAATCTTAACTATATTCCATGCGTGGGTGCTTCCCATGGAGATTCCAGTTACATAATAGCAGGTGATGCCTAGGCGCTGGCAGGCTGCCTGGAATGCTCTGGCATAACCGGCGCACACTGAGGTGCCTGTTGTAAGAGCAGAGTAAGCGCTTTGATTCATATGGTTGTCAGGATCATAGGTGTTCATTTGACAGATAGCGTCATGCAAATATTTCTCTTGGTCCACTTGGCTGGTGAATTGCTTTGCACCAGAAACCAGCGAATTCAAAACACCGTTGAAATTCGCTTGAGCCTGTGGCAATTCATCCTTTGTAATGCAGAATTTCAGTCGAACTTTATGAACAATATTAGATGAATCTACGGCATATTGATAAGATGTGTACACCCAGAAAAGCTCGGGATGATCGTTGAATAGAGAATTCATTGTATCTTCTAGGCTTTTTTCAGATATAGGAGTATCCAACACAAAAAGCTCGTCATTGAAGTTCATGATATTTTGGTAAATCTGATTATATACGGAAAGTTGGTCTGAATTAAGAAGCTGTAAATATGGGTACAAAGGCTCATTTGATGTGAGCGCAGTACTAGTAATTGTTGTTGAATGTACGCCGAATAATAGTATAATTAAAAGACAAATCGAACAAACTCTATTCTTCATATCTTATCACCCGAAATTGTTGTTTTTTAGGGATACCATCCTATTTTCAGATTATAAGTAAAAATAGTGAATAAAATTTGTACAAAGCCCGTGTTCACAAAGAATTCACAGTGATAATACACACCCTGTGTAATAAAGTAGCTTTGTCCTAGAATTTATACCGGTTTGTGGCGAAAAAACTTATTGACAATTTTTTATCAATTAGAGTATATTATATATACAGGAAACTGAAAAAATGAGTTAGAGTTTACTAACAGAATTTGGTTAGGAGAGCTTATGCTAGATTACAAAATCATCGAAGTTAAGCAGAGCATCTTTGAAGACAATGATGCAGATGCTGATAAGCTCAGACAGGAGATTAAAGAACAGAAGACATTTCTTGTTAATCTGATGTCAGCTCCTGGTTCTGGCAAAACAACCACATTATGCCAAACAATCGCACGTCTTAAGGACGAAATGCAAATCGGTGTAATGGAGGCAGATATTGATTCTGATGTGGACGCTGCCACAATTACTGCGGCAGGAGCACGTGCAATTCAGATACATACAGGAGGAATGTGCCATCTCGATGCAGATATGACCCGTCAGGGCTTGCATGAGTTTGGAACAGAAGACTTAGATCTTGTCTTCCTGGAAAACGTTGGTAATTTAGTTTGTCCAGCGGAATTTGATACCGGTTCATCAAAGAACGCCATGATTCTCTCTGTTCCCGAGGGAGACGACAAACCACTTAAGTACCCACTGATGTTTTCGGTGTGTGATGTAGTGCTTATCAACAAATGCGACACACTTCCAGTGTTTAGCGAATTCTCAAAGGAGGCTGTTGTGGAACGAATCCACAGTCTTAATCCTAATGCAAAGGTTATCTTTGTTTCAGCCAAAACTGGCGAAGGATTTGATGAGTGGATTGACTGGTTGAGGGGCCAGGTTCAGCAGTGGCAGGCTTAATGCTTGGAATTGAGACTTTTTGAGGGAAGTATAAATAATATTTTTTTAGGGCAATTAAAGGAGGAAATTAATATGGGTATCGGACCAGACAATTTGGGCGATTTTTATCCTGATTGGGTAAATGATTTAAAGGATGAAGATCTACGTCCAGAAATTCTTCAGCTTGGAAAGGTAATCACAGATAGAGCTAAAATCAAGCTTGGTCTTCAGAAGATTACAAAGTACGATCCAGAGTACTGGGCTGTTGCAAATCTTGCACCTACAAAGGAAATTGCAGAGCTTGCACTTTCTATGGGTGGCATTAGAAAGCCAAAGACTTTCAAGGAACTTCTTGAAATTACTGGCCTTGATGAAAAGACACTTGAGGAAAGACTTGAGAAAGCTAGCTGGACAGGTCTTTTAGAGTGGAACTATGAGAACGAAGCTCACGAGAAGCAGTGGGTACTTCCTATGTTCGTTCCAGGTTCTGCAGAGTTCTCAAATATGAATCAGGATTTCTTGGCTGAGCATCCTGAGATGGGACGTTTCTTTGAGAGAATGAGCCGTCTTCCACTTGAGGGACTTACACACATGGTACCACCAGGAGGCGCTGGTATTGGTATGCACGTTATCCCTGTAGAGGACGCTATTTCAATGGAGCAGGAAGCAATCGGACTTGAGAAGATTTCTTATTGGCTCGATAAATACGAAGGAAAGTATGCTAAGTCACCATGTTCTTGCCGTCTTTCTAGAAAGACATATGACGAGGGCTGTGCTGATGATCCAGAAGGATGGTGTATCGCAGTTGGTGATATGGCAGACTACGTTGTTGAAACAAACAAGGGTGGTGTTTACATCACTCGTGAAGAAGCTCTTGAGATTTTCAAGCAGGCTGAGGACAACGGCTTCGTTCACCAGATCACAAATATCGATGGTGAGAACAAGATCTTCGCTATCTGTAACTGTAATGTAAATGTTTGTTATGCACTTCGTACATCACAGCTTTTCAATACTCCAAACATGTCACGTTCAGCATATGTTGCTCACGTTACAGCTGAGGATTGTGTTGCTTGTGGTAAGTGTGTTGAGAACTGCCCAGCTGGTGCTGTTAAGCTTGGTCAGAAGCTTTGCACAGCTGATGGTAAGCAGGTTGAGTATCCAAAGCAGGTTCTTCCAACAGAGCGCAAGTGGTCAACAGACGAGTGGAACGACAACTATCGTGACACAAACAGAATCAACTGCTACGACACAGGTACAGCTCCATGTAAGACAGCTTGTCCTGCACATATCGCTATCCAGGGTTACCTTCGTATGGCAGCTCAGGGACGTTACAAAGAAGCTCTTGCTCTTATCAAGCAGGATAATCCACTTCCAGCAATCTGCGGTCGTGTATGTAACAGACGTTGCGAGGCAGCTTGTACACGTGGAACAATCGATGAGGCAATTGCAATCGATGAAGTTAAGCGTTTCTTAGCAGAGATGGATCTTAAGTCAGAGACACGCTACATCCCTAAGAAGATCGTTCCTTCACAGAAGGGTGAGTTCACAGAGAAGGTAGCTATTATTGGTGCAGGTCCTGCAGGTCTTTCTTGTGCTTACTTCTTAGCACTTAAGGGCTATAAGCCTACAATCTTTGAAAAGAGCAAGTATCCAGGTGGTATGCTTCGTTACGGTATTCCATCATTCGTACTTGAGAACAATGTAATCGACGCTGAAATCGAAATCATCAAGGAGCTTGGTGTAGAGATTAAGTGTGGCGTTGAAGTTGGTAAAGATATTTCACTTGATGAGCTTCGTTCACAGGGCTACAAGGCATTCTACGTAGCTATTGGTTGCCAGGGTGGTAACAAGCCAGGCGTACCAGGTGATGATGCTATCGGTACAGCAACAGCTGTTGATTTCCTTCACGAGTGCTCAGAGAACGAGAAATACGATATCAAGGGTGACCTTGTTGTTATCGGTGGTGGTAACGTTGCTATCGACGTTGCTCGTTCTGCTAGACGTGTTGGAAACGAAAAGGTTTCTATGTTCTGTCTTGAGAGCAGAGACATCATGCCTGCATCTCCAGAGGAAATCGAAATCGTTGAAGCAGAGGGCGTTGAGCTTAACTGTGGATGGGGACCAAAGGAGGTTCTCGTTGATGAGGCAGGTGCTGTTAAGGGAATCGTTCTTAAGAAGTGTACTCGTGTTAAGGACGAGACAGGTAGATTCTCTCCACAGTACGATGAGAACGACACAATCACTGTAGAGTGTAAGCACGTTATCTTCTCAGTAGGACAGCGTAGCGTATACGGAGATCTCTTCAAGGGTTCTAAGGTTGTTATCGAGCGTGGTCCAAAGGCTGATGCTCTTACATACCAGACAGATGAACCAGATATCTTTGTTGGTGGTGATATGTACACAGGCCCACGTTTTGCTATCGATGCTATCGCAGCAGGTCGTGAGGGAGCTATTTCAATCCACAGATTTGTACAGCCACACAGCTCACTTACAATCGGACGTAACCGTCGTGACTTCATCGAGCTTGATAAAGAAAACATCAAGATTGGTGATTATGATCACAGCCCACGTCAGATTCCAGGTGTTTCAAAGACAACTGTTGACGGAGAGCTTACATTCCGCGATAAGACTGTAGAGCTTACAGAGGAGCAGATTAAGAAAGAGACAGCTAGATGCTTGAAGTGCGGTGCTTCAGTAGTAGATGAGAATAAGTGTATTGGTTGTGGTGTATGTACAACTAAGTGCGAATTCGATGCTATCAAGCTTTACCGTGAGCATCCAGAGTGCTCTAAGATGACTCCATCTGAAGACAAGCTTAAGTACGTTCTTCCTAACGGATTAAAACAGCGTATTAAGGTTGCTTTCAAGCACAGATAATTAAACAAACTATAGGTTGATAAACAACCCGTTACGGCTACAAGCCTGCGGGTTGTTTTTTAATAGTATCTATTATTGGAGCTTGATAGTTACCCATGGCTTTTTTATATCTAAGTATTATCAGGGCTTGATAGGTACCCAAAATACTTGGGGTTGATAAAGTGATTATTTAGTTAAGTTAAAAAGTGATAATGGTATATTTCACTTAAAAAGTGGAAGAGTGGTTAAGTGTATATGAGAAAAAAAGAAATAAACTTAAAATAAGTTAAAAATATTTAGGTTATTTTAAGTTTATTTTCAAGATTAGAATATTCACTTAACTATTTTAGGTGTTAGTTAAGTTTATTCGTGTTTATGAATAATAAACTTAACTAACTAAAAAATTAGAAACAAAAAGTTAAGTTTATTTTTGGTGAAAAGCAAATTCACTTAAGTGGATTTCTCAGTTTTAAGTGAAAGTTATTGAATAATGAAATTCACTTAAATGTTAGTAGATTTATATATAAGTGAATTTGAGAAATTCATAGATGAAACTTAACTGTAAATAAATTGCTAATAGCATAAGTAAATAAAAATAATTCAATTTACTTTGTGGCAGAGAATAGGTATATATTATGCTATTATATAGGCATAGGAGGGACATATGCGAAATATTTATTTATTTGCAAACGGATTTGGCGAGACGGTGAGAACACTGATTATCGCGTATCTTATTCTTACATTCGTATTTACGGTATATTCTGTAGCCAGGATGTACTATACAGAGCATAAATCAAATAATGTGAGGGGCGGTAGAGCCAGAGTAAAAGAGCTGCAGGCATCCGGTAGATTTAGGCAAATTCCGGTGTATTCCATGGAGGAAATGTCTAAGGATAAACATAAAAGAGATGTTAGGCTTATGTATTTTCCAGCAGATAACCCTAAGAGCAAGCGATTTGTAGTTGTTCTTCCAGGCGGAGGCTATGCACATCTTTGCACAAGGCAGGAAGGTTATCCTGTTGCGGCAGCCTTAAATGAAATGGGAATAAATGCCTTTGTGCTTGAGTATCGCACGGGACGTGATTGCGAAGCCTTCGCTCCAATGCAGGATTTAGGCACAGCATTACAGATGATTCAGCAAAATCAGGACCAATACGGTGTCACTTTAGACGGCTATGCATTGATTGGATTTTCAGCAGGTGGAAACCTGGCGGGTATCTTTTCTAGTCACAAGTTTGGATACATGGATTATCAATTACCTAAGCCAGGAGTAGTCATATTAGGCTATCCTTGGACTTGCGTGAACGATTGGCTTCATCACCCTTATTGGAACATTTGGATTGGTTTAATGGGCATCTGGCTTAGTAACAGAGGTAGCTTCCATATGTTTGGATTGCGCCACATCAGAAGGGGGCGAGTGCTTCTTGATGTGCAGAAATATATCGAGGATGATTACCCACCAACATTCATGTACTCAGGTTCCTGGGATGTGCTTGTCCCAGCCAGCCGTCATGCAGATGTTTTCGAAAGTGCTCTCAAGGAGCATGGTATTAAGCACATCTACGAAAAGTACTTTGGCGTGCCTCATGGCATTGGTCTTGGTGTTCGCACAAAGGCTGAAGGTTGGCTTGATAGGGCATTAGAGTTCTGGGAGTCAGTAATCTAGGAATTCTAGTTTTCGTGGAGTCCGATTCTAGGCGGATTCTAGCATACATAGGTTTATTCTCGTTGTCTTTTTCTATAGTCTAAAGGTGTAACAAAAGAAGCGGCAGGAGGTCACATGTTAGATTTAATTAAGACAGGTTCATTTATCTCAGAGGTGAGAAAGGAAAAAGGTCTTACACAAAAACAATTGGCAGATCAGGTGGGAGTTAGTGATAAGGCAGTTTCCAGATGGGAGACTGGCAAGGGATTACCGGACACCAGCATCATGCCAGAATTATGCAAGGCTCTTGATATCAACGTAAATGAACTTTTATCTGGTGAGCGCCTGAACGCTGAGGCTTATAGTGGAAAGGCGGAGGAGATAATGGTTAGTTTAGTAAAGGATGTTCAGGAAAACAAGAAAGATAGAAAGGCTGTAGTACTAGGCCTGATATTGGGCTTTGTATTGCTGATGTTAGGACTGATTGCAATAGTGACAGTCAGCGGCTGCAGAGTTGTATATTTTCTTGATATTCCATCAGCAGTTTTTGTACTGGCGATACAGCTTATTGTTTTTGGAGCTGGTGGACAGATGAAAAGCTTCATGGAAGCATTTAAGCTGATTTTTGGAAAGAAAATAGAAATAGAGGATGACATTGCATTGGAAGCTGCAAAATGCGAATTTGCTATGAAATACGCCCAAAGAGGGGCAATCCTTGGTGGGATTCTTTCGAGCGTAATGGGATTTGTATCGGTGCTCGCTATAGTATGGAGCCAGTCACCCGATACCATCGGACCAAACATGGCAGTAGCAGTGTTATCGTTATTCTATGGAGTATTATTTGCGCTGCTGCTGATGCCTATACAAAGCAGATTGCATAATATGCAGTAAATATAGATTTTATTGAACTTGGTGGAGTTGAATAACCAGGCTGAAACAAAAGAAGAGGCTAGCTAAAGCTATGCCTCTTCCAATAAATTCTTATTCTATTCTGGGAATGATGCTGCTAAATCGCAGATAGTTTTTACACACATTCCTTCACCTAAGGTACCGCTATCAAGGATTACATCGTATTCACGGAAGTCACCCCAATTTTTATCAGTGTAGTATTTGTAATATGTTTTACGCTGTTTGTCTTTCTTTGCAAGTCTCTTTTCAATGCTGACATTCTCGATATTCTCATAGCGCTCTAATACACGTTTTTTTCTATGTTCCATATCTGCATGAATCATGACGTTCATGCAACGAACTCCTTCTTTTCTGAGGATATAATCGGCACAACGTCCAACAATTACACATGGGCCCTTGCTTGCACAATCAAGGATTACCTTTTTCTGAGCGATAAAGATTTCATCCTGTGGGCTCTGGAAGTACATTGTTCCAGCTGCAGAGATGTCAAACCACATTGCTGTAGATGAAGTATACTCACCCTGGGTCTCTATAAGTTCCTTTGCGTAACCGCTTTCTATTGCTACGCGGTTAACGATTTCTCCGTCATAAAATGGGATGTTCAACTGTTTTGCCACAGCCTCGCCTATGCTATGACCGCCGCTGCCAAATTCTCTTGAGATGGTAATTACTGGATACATAGTTGTTCCCTCCAATCACATTTGATTTGATACTTTTCTTACTTCTATTTTATTTTTTTTGTGACAAAAAGTCAAAAAGAGTTGCATTTGTCTGATTATTGATTGAAGCACCATTTTCTGCCATTTCTCCAGAATCTCCGCAGATATCTATTCCATATATTTCACGTGTGGAAAAAATCTTTTCCAGAATATCTGTCATTTCTGGCAAGGTCATTGCTCCTTGGTCCCAATCAGTGATAGCATAATCCGTTGTGAGTACATCCTTGTCGATGGAAATATATAGTGGTAAATCCGTAGGAATATCAGAAATATCGGGCATTTCACCAACGCCAAAAGTATAAACATTCTTTAGGTGAGGCAATGTTTCTTTTGCTTCTAATACCCATCCTCCGCAAGAAGTGATCATACCAAAGCTTGGTGGCTGATCATCAGGGTGATGGTCGAATAAAACCAGGTTGAAATCTACGGTGATTTTCCTCAGCCAAAGAAGGGTGAGGTAGTGGTAGTTGCCTGAATCTATAAAGTGAATTCCATCGGCGGGCTCATCGCTTATTCGTTTTATGAGTTCTGCCTTGGCAACATCATCAAGATAGCATCTAGTGCCTTCAATATCTCGACAGTCTATAATATTTAGTTTTTCGTTAGATTGATAAAATGACTGATGCAAATAGGCATCAGTCATTTCTAAAATTGTTGTATTTAATTTCATTTTTTAAGTACTTTTCCTGCGTGTTTCAATTCTTTACAGCGACGTTTCTTAAAC
>JAEEGF010724845.1_pt1 | contig 49912 bp, 34 predicted proteins | sample 9134171 | NCBI WGS metagenome assembly JAEEGF01 (sample SAMN16246542, study PRJNA631951) | gut metagenome | biome: gut microbiome; feature: rumen; material: AP-attached | host: Bos | place: Iran: Karaj | collected 2018-10
CACCTCGAAAAGCGGGAAGGTCATAAGCGATCTTAGAATCGAGCCTAAAAGCAATGGAGCATACGAGATTACCGCTCTAGTTGATGGAGATTCATACAAATGCCATCTTCATGTTAAAAGCGAGGAAAACCAAAGATTGTCAAGTATTGGTATTACGAGGGTAAATCCTGATGAAATATGGCAGATTGTTTTTGAACAATCGGAATCCAATAAAAAGGTTCTACCTTCACATTCCCTCCTTCAACAGTACCTCGACATTAAAAAGGCGATGCCAAACCTTGTTCCCCTCTTCCATGTGAGTGGCGGGTACGAGACGTACCAGGGCGATGCGGAACGAGTCGGCAAGATTTTGAGCCTCCCTGTCCAGGAGAGCACGACTCATCTTGGTCCCGACGGGAAAGCTGCAAGATATGTCGCCATAAGCGAACATGATCTGGAAGGCTGCAGGAAGATCCTTTTCGATAATAAAGTGGGCATAGCTCTTCTTGAGGATTCCAATCTTGAAAAGGATGATGTCAAGGATGATTCCTTAAAGTCTCCAGAAACCTTGTCACATGAGCGCAACGATTCTCTGGACTTGGGAAAAGACGGGTTTCGCGGACAGCACCAATAATGAAGATAAGAGCGAGGGAATGAATTCTTCAAGATTGTCATTGCACTATTAAAATATTATTTTACAAAATTGCAGAATTTCTAAAATCACATTTTAATGATTGGCATGAATGAAGCGCGTGAGCGCATCCTCTATGCCAACTTCTTACAATCAGGACGTGAAGGACATGATAAAGGAAGTGCTCATGTATGCGAAGAAATAAGATTGGAGAGGCTGGATCTTTCCGTTTATTACGATGTTATAAAATCCGAAGGCGCGACACCAGACGATGTCGCGCCTTCGGATGAATAGTTTGAACGAAAAAAGACCGGTTCTTTATGCTTCGATGTGGATTTGGTCAAGTCATTTCAGGGCAAAACAATCCTGAAAACTGCTTAATTCTCTAACCAAAAACAAATGCTTTATCTTCAAGAAGAATGTATCACATCAAAAAAAGTCAATAAATAGCACATTTTTTTTGAATAAAATTTGGTAAAGCCAGCTAAATCTTCTATCTTTGTCACCCAGAATGGCACTCTTTTATAATTTGTAATGGAATTGAATCAAGACATCTACGCTGAAAAGGCTCTTTCTTTGATAGAAGAGGGGATGAGCTTATTCATTACGGGAAAGGCTGGCACTGGCAAAACCACCTTGCTGCGAAAAGCGGTGGAAAAGATCAAAAGTCATAATAAAAAAGTCGTAGTATTATCTCCAACTGGTGTGGCTGCCAGAAATGCAGAAGGAGTAACTATCCATTCTTTTCTTCATTTACCGTTAGGACCTTATGTTTCTGGAATGAAGAAACAAAAGCTTTATAATCTCGAAGCGAATGAGATAGAACTTGTTAATCTTGTCGATATAATTATTATTGACGAGATCAGCATGGTAAGATGTGATTTGTTGGACGAAGTTGATGACGTGTTGAAACACTATCGAAATTGCAAAAAACCGTTTGGAGGCATTCAGATGATCTTTATAGGAGACCTTTATCAATTGATGCCAGTAGCTGAAGAAGAGGAATGGGACAAACTAAAGGATTACTATCCTTCTCCTTATTTTTTTAGCAGCAAGGTATATGCCAAGATGGCTTGCCCATTGTTTGAGTTAAAAAAAGTACATCGTCAGCAGAATCAGGACTTCGTTGAGCTCTTGAATCGTGTGAGAAGAGGGGTTGTTTATCCTTCGGATTTAAGTATGCTTATGTCTCGTTTTTCCAAGAATGCTGTTCAAGAAAATGACACAATCAGATTGACTACCCACAATAAAAGAGCCAAAAGATATAACAATGAGAAACTCGAAGAACTGATGTCAGAGGAAATGGAATTCAAAGCCACAACAAAAGGGTGGTTTCCTCTTGAAGAATTACCGACCGACTATTATTTGAGAATCAAAACGGGCGCAAGAGTTATGTTTGTCCGTAATGACAACAAATCCAAACAATATATTAATGGGACATTGGGAACTGTTATCGGGTTTGGAATTGATATGATTATTGTCAAGATTGACAATGGAAATACAGTTTACGTAGAAAAGCAAAAATGGGACAAATACATTTACCGTATCAACAAGAAAACAAAAGAAATAGAGACGGAGTTGTGTGGGTCTTTTATCCAGTACCCGCTCAAATTAGCTTGGGCTATCACTATTCATAAAAGCCAAGGATTAACATTTGACAAAGTGATCATTGATGCCGGTAAGGCATTTACGTATGGTCAAGTTTATGTTGCTTTGAGCAGATGCCGCTATTTCAAGGGGATTACGCTTGTGTCACCCATCAAAGAAGAAATAGTGAAGAGTGACCCAATTGTCAAGGAATTCTTGAAAAAAGCCAAGCAGATAGAGGTAGATGGGGATCCCAACCCTCCCCAAAAAACAAAAGTCGGATCCGAAACCTCTTTGTACCGATGGATTAGAATGATGGTCAAGGAAGGACTAACTATCAAACAGATGGTTGCTCAGACGAACGAGATAGAAGAAATCATTTATAGCAATTTGGCTAAGTTGATTGAAAATGGAGAAGCCGACATTCACCGGTACATCAATGACGATATCTATAATTCGATAGAGAATGCGTTGAAAGATACAGGTCTTGATGCACATCCTAAAGATATAAAGTCCCTGTGCGATGGTCGTACAAAATTTGCTGAAATCAGAATGACGATAGCACACATCAAACACAGTAAGCGCGAGGACGAGTTCAAGAAATACAATAAGAAATCAGAGCCTCAAACAGCACTTTTTGAAAAGGATATAGTATATAAGAATTCAAGCAAAACGTTCCTTAAACATCAATGTAAGGTTGTTTTGTCGGCCGCAGGTTACTACCTTGAATTGAGTGGAAAGTATGCGGGCAATTTTGTTAAGTTATGCAACTATCCTGATGACGCAAATATGGACACGGGGGGTATATGGATTAAAAAGAATGGTATTTTTCATACAATAATACATCATAGAGGGCAGTTGGCCGATAAGGTTGGAGAAATCAGAGAAGAAACAAATAGAATTACATTTGTCGCAACTGATGAAAAAGTTATAAATATTAATTTGTATTAGATAGCCACTACGTCAAAAGAATGATTGGGTGACGCAGTGTTTAGGGTAGAAATAAATTGTCGATTTATCAAGCTATATCTTCAGCAATGTGCCAATACTTAACATTACCCATTCTTCGCAATTCTCAAAATTTTCGAAGCAATTACTCAAAAAAACAAAAATCTATTTTTTCTGCAATAAAGGGCATTAATGTCAATATATATATTGGCAAAAAGAGCAAGTTCATATAATACATCGATAAAAAATACCGCCATTTCTGACGGTATTCCATTTTGAGGCATGAGATGGTTTTCTAAGGGAAACCATTAGCTTCCCCACCCACTTTGGTTCTTTTTTTGCCACTCATCGTAGTAGCAACCCTCCATAAACTTGCGTTGCTCTTCTATTCTACGTTTCTCCTCACGCCGTCGTGCATCTGCCTCGCGTTGTCTCTTTTCCTTCCTGCGCTTCTCATCCTCCATCTTCTTCTGTTCATCAGTCTTGATCTCTTTCTTCTTACCTTTGCCGAACATGTAATAAAGTCCGCCGATAATGATAGCCCAGGCGGCCAAAGAGTTACCGCCTTCTTCCTCGCCATTCTCCTTGGATGAAGACGAGGAGTTGTAGCTTGCCGATGAAGAGGGCGAGCCAGAGGAACTGCTCATCGCAGAAGACTCCGCTGAGGAAGAGTGGTTCGTGCCTGTAGTTTTCGTGTTATTGGATGGAGAGGTCTTCGCGGTCTTTCCGTCTTCATGTGCAGGTTTGGTGTCCTGGCCATTTATCTTCTCAGGGGTTTCCAACACGGGCACAAAATCCGCCAGGGGGTCAAACTCCTGGACTATTCCATGGTTGGACTGGGCGACCGGCTTTGGTTCCTCATTCTTGTACCATCCGCGCTCGATCATGTATCTCCTGTAATTGCTGTCCCATTCAGGTATTGATTCCTTACTTCTGCTATAAGAAGATCCTCTTCCGCCATCATTGTACACAGTGAAAGTACCGTCAGGAAGATTTTTTGACATCCAGTCCAGGTAATCATAGATGAAGTCTTTTCTCTCCCGAAAGGTATTGTCCTTTTCAAGCATCATATAAACGAAGTCATCTCGCTTCACGCCATCCACGGTGAACGTTGTCGTCCACTCATCAGTGCCAATCCTGAAGTATATCTTGTCTTCGTCAAGATAGAAATTTAACATACCTTCCTTGAAATATTCCGACGCATTGTACCAGCGGCGCAAGGCAATCCCATAGCTGCTGTTGGCTGATGACCCGATTGTAAACAACGTCAAAAGAAGCATAAGAGCGATCCTTTTCATACATGTAAAATATTTAGTTGTCATTCTTAATCATATTGAGCAGCACCCCAGGGTCGAAGTATCTGCACCCCGCTATTTCTTAAAACCAATCTTTCCATCAGAAGGCGGCTTGGCTCCATGGCCACTGTGACCAGTGACAGGAGCGCCGCATCTCCAGATTTAGAATACTATTTCCTGTACCTTGGATTATTAGGATTCAACTGATTGGCATGATTGTCGGACTGTTTCATAATTCTATTATTGAATATTTGGATTTAACTTGTCGTCAGCAGGACAGAACTATCTTTTCAATTGGTCGAAATGAACGCTGCAAAGATCATTAGTTACAAGCCAATGAATAATTCAGATATCTTCTTTCTGCTATTTCACTTCACGCTGAATGTCCCCACAGGAATGGCCATCGCTGTAATGATGTTCATGAAGAAGATGCCGTATTCGCCTTTTTCAACCTCCGCAGCAGGAATGGTCAGCAGGTAGGATTGCTCGCCATACTTGTGCCCGGCGAAGTTGACATAGCCAGCCTCCGTGGTCTCAGCAGAACCGAGTAGCGCAGGCTGGAACTCCATCCATTGAATGCGACGCTCCTTCTTCGACGAGGTGAAGCGAACAATGCGGTAGCTGTCCATCGGATCAGTTTCATTGCTTTCGCCCTTGATGAGCAGTCGGATGTCTCCGCCGTCAGCTTGGACGGTATAGGCTGAATGTGGCCCCTGAAAAACAATGTCCATGCCTTCCGAGCCAGCAAGCCCACTCACGGCATTGGCCGCAGAACCGACACTGGCGGCAGTTGAGATGGTTCGAGCACTCGCAACCACACCCGACAGAGAGCCAGATGCTCCTGCAGCATGAACGCCAACAATACCGACCGAACTGGCTACGTTAGCAACCTTGCCGACAATCTTCGACCATTTCTTGACTTTGCTCTCATGCATCCCGATCGTGCCGTTCTCCTTCGGAAGAACTGCATACGTCGAATCATTGGTGAGAATACAGTAAGAATTCACAAACTCTGGTTCAGCCACAGCCAAGGTCTGAGCATCCACACTTACTACACTTGCCATCATGGCCAATGAAATGATTGAAATGAAATGTTTCATATTACGATATATTTATAAGGTGAAAAGATTCTGTTTCGGATAACGCATGTTCCTAATCCCAAACACCGTTATTATTTCCACGGTGCAAAGATAAAACGATGCTCCGCAAAACATTTGCGGAGCATCAGGAAAATAATAGTTTTCTCGGAAAAATCTAATATGCTTCAGCCATCTCAGTAATAATTGCCTTCATTTGTTCCCTAAAATAGGCAGGAGCCAAAACCTCGGCATCTTTTCCCAAAGATAAAATTTTTGCAATCAATTCGTTGTTTACTTGTAGTCTTAGACGGATGACTTTTGAATTCTCGTCGCAGAGTTTATGGATAAGCGTTTGCCCACTATGAAAAGGTTTGGAGTCAATATATGGATACCTCGTATTCGAGATACGCAATAAAATATCTTCTACCGGTTTCTTATCATCCCATGAAACACCAACGATATTACTGTAAAACTCTTCAAAGTCAATGTCAGCTTCCCGATAGGGCAAATCAATTTCCTTCACCGACTTTATTCTATCGATTGCATAGTTGGTGATGGAGTCATACCCATCTCTCCTGCAAATCAAAAACCATCGGTCATTGAACTGTTTGAGCAAATATGGATGGATGTTATTGGTTCTGGCCGTCTTATAGTAAGGCTGATACACAATCTCCAAGGCACGTTTATTGACAATGGCACTTAATATGGCATTGAAATGTTCCATTCCTGCCAAATCTGGGTTGTTTTGAAATTCGATAGCCTTTGTATCATTGGCTACTATGCCATTGGCACGCTGTTGCAGGAACATATATAGCCATCTGTATTGCGGTACATTATCGTAGAGCGACAATGTCTCCAGCACGTCTTTCAGCAAGTTTTTTTCCAAAGTTCCATCTGCCAGCAACTTGTTCATCAAGAAAAAAGAAGTGTCTTTATACCTGTATAGTTTTTTCTTGCCCCTTCTTATTTTGTCGTCGAACTCAACTTGATAGTATAATTTCATATCTGAAATATCCTTCTCAATGGTTCGTCGGGCAACTTTAATGTCTGGGTCTGCATGAAAATCACATAATGCATTGGTGCAAATCCTTATCAAGTCATGAATGTCATATCCTGTGGATTCGTCACGGAAGCATCTGTCCAAGACCTTGTATCTGACAAGTTGATTTTTATTCATAGCACAAACCGCCTTTATTCTTAATTTAAATCAAACAATGGATCTTTCCATCTGAGGACAAATATTCGATTCTATTCTTCACTTCTCTTATTAAGTGGTTTTACCAGTGCCAGCCTTACCCGTAATGAAAAGGCTGGCACCTCCTTCTATCAAAGAAAGGGCTTTCTCTGCATAAATATCTTTATTCGGTTCCATAATAAGAGAACCATGCATTAATCAGATATTCGATAAGCTGTCCAAGACACAGCCTGTTGCATAGAGATACATGTCGAGGGTCGCAGTAAGCACCAATTCCCGTTCATCGTTCGAGAGATTGACATTCGCGTGGGCAGCCTCACGGTTTCGATAATCCTTCAATATGGCGAACTCATCCGAGAGACGTCGGTATTCGGGTTCTTCTCTAGATCTGAGATTCCTAAGCGAGTCAAATGTCAGGAAGATCTCCATCAAGGTGACATTCTTATTGGGGTCTCTGCCGACATACTCGTTGCCGTGGCATAAGCAATACAGTTTCTTCAGATACCCTTCGAAGCAGATTGCCAGGTTATCGAGGAATTTGGCACGAGTGTCACTGTCAAGTTGTTCGGCTCGGAACAAACGGTTCAAGTCGTTCTTTATTTTGATGCTGACTGCTTCGAAGCTGTCTGTTAGCGTGTAGTTGAGCGCAACAAACAAAGCATCGACTACCGTATCAATTGACTGTATCTCGGGGATGTTCAGGAGCCGGTCGGCAAAACGGGTTTTTATGATCTGTTTCAGCTCCGCTTCGTCATAATCGGGGTTGATCATCCTTTTCACCAATTCGCTGAAGTCAGCAAACGGCATTTCCGACTGGCCTTCACCTTGCGAAGCCATGGCCATTCCTGCCGTAGTGTCGAAGTCGAAATCCGACTTGTCCTTATTCACATCACTCAGCTGCTGGACGAACAGGTGACAGAGCTGTTCACGGTTGTCCTTGAGCAACGCCTTGAAGAGATCGAGATTCGAGATGTCGGGGCGATGCGGCAATATATCTTTGCTATACTTTCTGAGTGCAGCATTGAAGGATTTCTGCTTATCCTCCATCGGGAACAGTTCATCCAAGAGCGAGGCGCGTAGGTTTTCGTCGTTCTTGAAATGAGTAAACATGACTCCGATCTCTCGCAACCAGATCCGTGCCTGGGTAGCCGACAGCAGTTCCCGCGTATTAAGTGCCTCCAGCATCTTAACTATCTCGTCCACCGTCTGGCCCTTGGTCTCATGAAGGCGGGTCTTCCTCGGTTTCCATGGCCCCCGAGGCCCATCATACGGGGGATCGACAATCGTCCCTGACGTCTCAACCATCGTAATGCCCGGCACCTCCGACGAGTCAATCACCTCCAGTTCGTAGCCCTCAGCCTTCTTGGGAGCTACCTTGGCATAGATATTGGTGTAGAATTGCCAGAATTCCTTGAATGTGGCATCGTTGTATTTCTCGTCAATCTCATACACATTATGAAGGTCCATGAGGGTGTTGGCATAGTCACTCACCACCTGGCGCAGGTCGCGCGCATCGTTGACGGGAGGCTCGTAGCCTTCGTCGCCTTCTTTCAGTCCGAGTTCTCGATTGTGAGCGATAGTTTCCAGCTCATCGTCGAAGCACTTCTGAATCCATTTGTGCACATCACCCTCCATCGAGACGATGAAGCTGGCATCTTCTTTCTCTTTCTTATAACGGATAAACCACTTTCTATAAACCACCGACTTGCAGAGCTCCTCATATTGCTTGGCGATGTCCCGTGCTTCCTGCTCGGGATTGAAGTTCGACGTCACCATGTCGCAATACTTCTCAAATGCTGCCTTGATATTCTTCACGTTGACATTGTGCCACGAGCAATCCACAATATGGCACTCGTCCTTGCCTTTGCACGTTCTGTTCACGCGGCTGATGGTCTGGATGGCGCTGATGTCGCGTATCTCCTTGTCAAGAAACAGCGTGTGGAGCTTGGGCTCGTCAAATCCGGTCTGAAGCTTGTCCACCACGATAATCAGACCGTTCTTGGCTTGCTTGAATTTCTGTATGGCATTCCCTTCATTGATTCCATCGTTGAGGGTCGAGCATGACTGGTGCTTCTGGGTGTCGCTGTAGATGATTATGATAGGGGCATCCTTGTAGCGTGCATAGAGTTTCTCTTTGCACTTCTTGTCGTAGAGCGGGCGTAGGATGTTGAAATATCTGATAGCATTGGGAATCGACGACACCGCCAGCATCGCCTTGCCCTGTCCGCCAATCTTGCCATAGACCAAAGTGACGAGACGATCCACCACAAATTCGGCTATCTTACGCATTCGAGGCTCAAAAGCATAGACCTTCTCCTTGCTTTCGCGCACGTTGGCTGTTTCTTCTTCTCCCATGTCATCGAGGTCGATATCGGCCGGCTGCTCGAAGCCGACAGGCACATTGAAGGGGATAATGTGCCTTGTGGGGTCGAGGATGTAGCCGTCGGCTATTGCCTCCTTCATAGGATAGGAGTCGAACGGCACCCAGAAGGGAATGGTGAACGCACTGCGGAATTCGCCGAAACGAGCCAGATTCTCTTCTGTGGGAGTTGCCGTGAAGCCTATGAGTAGATTCTTTTTCTGATGGGCGATAGGTTTTCGGTTGAAGGAGTCCTGCAACTGGTCGAAAAGGTCGATCATCTGCTCGTGTTCCTCTCCCGAGTTGCTGCGATGTATCTCATCCACCAGGAAGGCTACGCGCATCTTCTTGAGGCGGGCAGCTCCTGAGCCAAGGGTCTCCTGCAGGTCGTTGAACTTTTGAATGTTGACCACGATGATTCGTTCGTTGGCTTCGAGAGCCTTTTTGAAGGTGGGCTTGTCCTTGGCCTCCTTGAACATGCTCTTATCGATGTTCATGTTCATCAGCGTCGTGTCGAGCTGCCCACGCAGCTGCAACCGATCGACCACGAGCAGAATCTTGTCGTAGGCATATTCTCTGCCATAGCGGTAATCCTTCAGTTGCAGCGCTGCCCACCCGATGATATTACTCTTGCCGAAGCCCGCTGCATACTGCATCAGCAGCGAATAGACGTACTTGTTATTGCAATAGAATTCGCGCTTCTTCACAAAAATCTCTATCTGGTCATCTGGCAGCCCAATGTCCTTGAGCTGACGGCGCAGTTTGTTGCGATAGTAGTCGGGATCTTGCTCGTGGTCGAGCATCTCGCCCACGCGCAACATGATCTTGTCGCATCCGAACTTCTGTTTGGGACGAGGGAAGATGAGCTGTCCGGTGTTGGATGTGCGGCACTTGCCATCCTTGTCCTGTGCATAGCGATACTGGATTACGTTGTAGTAGCGAATCTCTTTCTCAATCATCTTCTTGCCATAGAGTGCTCGCATCACTTCCTCAAACCGCTGCTGCTCGTCCAGCTGGTCGGACGAGATGGGATAGTCCTTGAAGACCTTGAGGAGTTCGGGAGCGAGACGGTCGATGGTTTCGGGCACGGTTTTGCTGAATGCCTTGTAGGCCATGTCGAAGTAGCTTGAGATGCCGCGCATCACGTAGGTTTCGTGCAAATCGGAAGCTGTGAGATGGATGCCTTTCTCGAATATCGAGAAGAGTTCTCGTCGCTCGCTGAAGATGTTTTTGCCGAGTTTTTCCTGCTGGGCGTATGCAGCAATGGTTTCCAAATAGTCTTTCACCACCTTGCCTCGTCCCTCTTTTTTGGCACTTTGCCCCTTGAAGTTGCTTTTCAGCTCCATATAGCCTACGAAGATGCCGTTGACAAAGAACGAGACATCGGGCCGAATGGTCTTAAGCTTCTTCTTTTCGATGGTCTGGATGGTGTGTGAAGCTTCTTCCACTACGGTGAAAATGTTCTTCTCAAAGTCTTCGTCGCCGTTCAGTTCGGTGCCTGAGACGTAGAAGAGAGGTACTTTCTCGCCTAAGAAATTGATGGTTCCGTTCTGATGGAACATGATGGCGACATTCTGATTCTTCAAGAAGTTCTCTTTGACTTGATTCTTAAGAGCCTCCTCGAGCTTGCTCTCGTCATTGTCGAATCGACGCAGCAGGCGTTTCCACATTTCCGGTTCCGAACGCTGTACGAACTCACCCAACAGCGAGGGAATGAAGAAATCGGGGCTGACAATGTTGTTTGCAGCTGCACGATAGCCCAAACCTCCCTTTTCCTCGCTTCGGCAAAGGAACTCCATCACATACTCGTGTTGTATTTTTTTCTCGTCCATAGTATTGTTCTTATACGGCACGCTGGCCAGTTACTACTTCGTTGATTAATGCTCGTTTGAGTCGTTTCAAGGCATCTATTTGTTTTCCGATATTCTTGATAGCGGCTTCAATGTTAGCACACTTAATATCAAGGTATTCTATTATTCGTTTTTGCTCATCAACGGGAGGAACCGCAATTTCAAATGCAATTAGCTTATCTCTTTGCAATTCGGTTTGATTAGTCGAACCTTTGGCCATACAGGAATTAATCATATTATACTCAATTGAAAGCAAATAATAAAGAAACTTTACATGAAAAGATTTTTTTTTATTTCTAACAATTGTAACATGTGTATCTGCATAGAATGTCTGTTCGTCATCAAAGAAATAAAGTTTACCTAATATACCACCCCCTGTAGAAGCAATAAGTAGATCCCCCTTCTCAATCTTTGAATCATCTTTCATATATGAAGAAAAACGAACAATCTCGTAATTAATGCTTCCTGAACTGAACACAGCTTGATTCATTACAAGATAATTGCCTTCATCCACATAGTCCGGTGTGGAACCTCGACTTATGAAAGGACATAATTCTTTTATTCTTTTCACTTCCCAATGCTTAGGCATCAACCCAATCCAATCAACTCCAGAATCTTTCATTTCGACATCAGGGTTAAGACCATGGGTGACTGCACAATGAATGATGCTTTTCTTAAGGCGCATATAGGCATCCCGCTTCATTGATAGAAGCGAAATTTGAGTGTCTATCTCTGCTGTCTTTTTGTCAAGATAATTGACGATGCGCTGTTGGATATCAATTGAAGGTAATGGAATTTGAACAGATGAGACCTTTTCTTTTGTAAAATGTGGGATTGTTGCAACATTACATGCTACCTCAACATATTTATTAGTTACTAATTTGAAAATCCAATAGTACACATATTGAGGCACAGCAAACTGTTTATTGACACGAACAATATTAATAGAATTTTGAACATAGTAATTATAGTTTGTAGGATTATCTACAACAAAAGCTCCTCCTGCTCCTGCACCGCCCTCAACAATTAATAAGTCGCCATTCTTCACCAGTAAAAGATTTTTCTCTATTGGTGAAAAATACATTTCTTTAGGTTCATACCAATTTATCCCATCCAAATGTACATCTTTAGCACAAATATATCTTTCCAAGGTCTCTTCCTGGGATTTCTGTTTGTCTTGCAACATTTTCCCAAGGATTACCTTAGAAACACTTTTTAGAGGCAATATCTTCCAATTAGATGGAATCTTTCCTATCCAAGATATACCAGTATCCAAGAGTTCCATAATATTATAGTTTAATATTTTTCATATCCCTTTCGAGAATAATAATCTCTTTCATTATCTCCTCCACACTTTCAATCTTCTCAGGCACATAGAACTCTTTATTGAAATTCAGTTCCACACCAACTACGGGCGTGCTTTGCTTGGAAGAGAAGTAATATGGCTTAAAGATATACTTCTTCATGAAGTTGAAGATATTCTCCTTGTTCTGTTCTGCATCGGGGCTATAGGGGATAATCTCATAGTCGGTATAGAAGTAGGGCTCCATAAAGAATTTGATTTCGACACCTTCCTTCTTGTTGGTGCTGACCTTTCGGGTGATAATGCCACATCCCAGTTCATTCTCAGTGCCATCGGGCAAGGTCTCGATGAGCGTGTTGCGATCGGCATCGAATGTGTAGGTTGTGCCATTGCTGACAGTGATACGGAATGGCATGGTGCGGCTGTCGAAACTCTTTAGCGCAGCATCGGTTGCAGCCAATCCGTCGCGTGTCTCCGACTTGAACGTGCTGATAACTTGCCCGTTCAGTTCAAGACTTTTCACATGGGTGATGGAACGAGGCTGAGTATTGCCGTAACCAAGGTCAATGCTCTTCCCCGATTCGCTCAGGTCCTTCAGGGTGAGACTCTGCTTGTTGTAGTAGAAGTACCACTTGTCATAGACCTTGCCAATCTCACAATCCTTGAAGTCAATCAGCGCCTCGACAATCTTGCGACGGTGTTCCTCGGTCATCTCGCGACGCTTGTCACCCTTGCTCTTCTTCAGCAGCTTCCACAGATTGCTGCCATCAATCAGCATTAATTTGTCTTTTCGCTCGGGTGACTTCTGCTTGTTCATAATCCAGAGGTAGGTGTAGATGCCCGTGTTGAAGAACTCCTGTTGTGGCATCTGGATAATAGCCTCCACCCAATCATGATCGAAGATGTACTTTCGGATGTTGCTCTCTCCCGAACCGGCATCCCCACTGAAGAGCGTGGAGCCGTTGTGTACCTCAACTGCTATACCTGTATCGGCCAACTGATAGAGGATGTGCTGCATGAAGAGCATCTGGCCATCGCTCGTCGATGGATAGCCACCAGGGAACTGGCCGATCTTGTCGGCCCGCACCTCCTTCTCGTAGCTCGTCCATTTGGTGCCGTAGGGCGGATTAGCTACTATCACGTCGAACCGATCGTCAGAGAATGGAACTGTGGTCAAGGTATTTCCGTAGTGAATCCTCGACCGCTCGCGGAAACGGCTTTCGATGGCAGCCAAGGCATAGAGGGCATCGTTGTACTCGCTCCCGTATGTGGCAATGTAGCGGTAGCCGGCCTCTTTCTTCAAACGGTCTTCGACACCGAACAGAAGGTTTGCGCCGCCGCATGTCGGGTCATAGACGTGCACATACTTGTCCTTGGGCTTGTTCACTTTTCGTGCCACAATCTCGGCAATGAGCGAAATGATGTCGTCGGGAGTGTATTGTTCACCGGCAGTGGTAGCCGAAATGTCAGCCCACTTCCGCTTGATGTGTTCTTCGAGAGTGGTTATGTCAGAATTGCTGTAGGGTGCCAGATCGATGAGCGACCATGCCGAGACGACCTGCATCAGAATCTTTTTGTTGCGCAGCTCGCTGACGTAATAATCCATATTGAGATACTTCTGCTGATCCTTGTTGCGCTCTATGCCCAGGAGCATCTTCAGGTCGGGGTCAAATGCCTTCAGATAGTTGGAGAAGTCCTGTTCGAACGTGCCATCGTTGCGGCAAATATCCTTCAGCGTTTTGTTTTGCATCACGATGTATTCATTGAATCCGCAATCTTGCTCCAGGAATACTTCCTTGAATTCCTCGGGGTCGGTAGTGGAGCTGATACCTTCTTCCTCCTCCACATTGTGAACAGCATTTATCATACGACCTTCGAGCATTACCAAGGCGAAGAAGGGCATCATGTAGGCAGGGAAGTCACTCTGCTTCACACTGGCTGCTATCAGCAAATCTGCAATATTCCAGATTTCACTTTCATAATGCATGATATCCTGCACCATAGGGGTATAATTTGATTCTGACATAGTAAATGTCTTTGATTGTTAAGATAAAGTTAAAAACAAAAGACCTGCCAGCGAGAGTAGCGGCGTGTTTTTTGATGCTGCAAATATACGTAAAAATACTGAATTAACAAAAAAAGTGTTCAGATTGCTTCAAAAAAGATAATAAACAACATTATTTTATCCCGATTATGTCTAATTCTGAACGATTCGACCCCATAAAAAACTTTTGTCTCACATAAATTGCTTGCTCCGAAAAGGGAATGACCCTTCTCCAATCGTGGCATGACCAATTCTGGCCAAGATTGGTCATACTCCTGCTGAGGAATAACCAATCTTGGCCAGAAAAGGTTATGGTGCTAATTCTTCAATCAACCTTACATCGGTTAAGAAGTTCCCTTAAATACTTGGCTGGAAAGGGCAGAACTGTATAGTTCTTCATCTTTACAAAACCTACGAGCATCATCTCAAGGAGTTTTGAAACAACTTCTTCAGAAGGTTGGGCGCAGTCCGCTCTGAGAATTTGACGCATTACTGGCGAGGTTGCTATCGACTGATTGGGCGTATCGTACTGTCCGACCACATAGCAGTACACTTTCGCTGGCTTCTTTTCCTGGTCATCCTCTTCATCATATTCAGTGGATTCCCATAAATGGATGTGACGGTAAACATCAGTACCCAGACGCACACAGTCCGCTGCACGTCTGCCAACTTTTAGAACAACACCCGTAGCATTGGCTATCGCCTCTTTGGCCTTGGTACAGATGGCGATCCGCTTCTTTGCTTCTGTCTTATTGGGGTAAAGAAGGGGAAGAAGCTCACTCTTCAAGATCTGCTCCTTATCCCTGATGCCATCGATAATCTTATAATAGATCTCTTCGTGGGAACTATTACCATCCTGCAGGCCTTCTACTGCCTTCAAAATGGTATCGGAATCAAGCAAAACATCTTCCTTCTCGTCCATGAAGTCACGCTCCATTTCGAGGATGTTACTCATGGCACGAACATTGGTGCGCCTTATGATGTATGCTTGGCTGAGATCATTATCTGGCCAAACTACAAGTTCTACATTCCTGTCGAAGTAACTGCTGTCAAAGTTCTGACGAAAGAATAGTCGTACTATCTTCCTTTGTCGTTCATCCTTGAACTCAGGAGACTTGATATTATCAATTTTGAACCTTTCAATAGTAAATGTGCCATCCGGATTGATTGTCATACCTGCGAACATAACAGGTCGCAATCCACTCTTCCTATCAATATTGGTAGAACACGGTCTTGTACAGTAGAAGGACAGAGAATTACGTACATCATAGCGGCTCCAATCAACTAGCCGTATGCGCCCATCACGAAGATCTGCCTTGATGACAACCTCCTTCAGGACAGTACGGACAGTCTCGGTGAAAGCCTTGCTTAACTCTCCATTGGCGTTCTTGTATGCAACTGGTACTGTCACATGCTGGCATATTATATCTTTCTCTGGGACATACGGATCTTTTAAATCTTTGTTGATAGTATAGAATTTTTCAGTCCTGACAAGCTCGATATTCGCATTATACAGGTCCTTATCTCCTGACTTGAAAGGGATGTTGTTGTCCTTGCAGAAGGACAAGAATGCACTGTGGTATGCCATGCGGCTTTCCTCTGTCCATTGAACAATGGCCTTTTTTCTGTCCTCTTTCTCTTTGGAAGAATAGACTATACTATCAACAAGACAAACACCATTCTCTCGCAGAACGCTTGCAATACCATCATCCCCAAGTGTCAGGTCACGTGCGCTTATCTCTTTGGTGACAACGGTAGTGAAGTCGAAAAGTGCGTATGGAGTCAATTCTTTGCGCACAGTCCTGAAGAACCTGGCAACACATGACATCCTCGACTTTTCCCAATACTGTAGAGTGGTGCCGTCGTATGCACGAGTACCATGAGTGCCATCGATGCCTTGCCTGTAATAAATTACATTCTCAGGATCATCTTTCAATGCCTTTCTGATGGACATACTGCCTAAATCATAAACAACTTTTTCAACATAGCGGACTGCGACTGGTTTTGTCTTGATGAAAGTTACCACAGATGGATACATAACCATATCTTTTTCAAGGGTAAGATCAATAAGTTCGATTTTCCTTTCTGGATTATCATTCCAGTCCTTGTTATAATAATAGCAACGGCCAGTGATGTTCTGATATTCTTGCTCCGGGAATACGCTATTAAGAGTGTAGTTTATCAGCAATTGGAGTAAAGCCCTTTGGCGATAGCCAAACAATATGCGTAATTCCCTCCTACGTCTAGATCGTGTCATCAATGGAATCCGCCTGACAGTACATTTACCTTCTCCGCTCTTGTTTAGAATATACTTCAAGGTCATTTCGTCTGCTACACCCTTACGGGTCAGAATAAATGACTGCTGACCTGTATAGTAAACAGTAGATAAAATCCTGATTTTAATATCCTGCGTATTCAGGACATTCCTTGCTGTAGGACTATCAAGAATTATCTGATAGATATCAAAGTCTTTATCTATGGCTTCATAATTCCATTGGCGAACCTCTATCTGATTCAATAGTACGTTAGTATTTATTTTCTCGCTCATAACAGTAAAAGTGTCTTTAAATAATGGTTGGCTTTTCCTTCTTCATTAATCATCCACTGGAACACAATAATCCGTTGGCCAAAGAAATACTTTGGCTGTTCGACCATTTTTCCGCCACCCTTTATGATGTTCATGATGTACATTCGCTTGCCTCCCAACGATTCCAGTTTATCAAGGGCATTCTTCAGCTCTTCTGAACCCTCACGAATGGTAGCTGCCGAATAATGCTTGAAATCTACATATTCACCCGACCTGCCTTTTATTTCAAAGTCAGCCTTTTCAAATTTCTCTGGATCTGTAATATCAATAAGTTCCCAATCTGTCTCTGACTGTAGGATAAACCTTCCAGCTTCCTCCCCAACGGAACCTTTATAAATCTCGGTGTAGAGAAATGGTGACATGATATACGATTTGGGTTCAATATGCTCTGCATATCCCCTTGAAATCCACCACTTGCGCAGTCCAGGGTATTTTAAAATGATTGATAGTCGCATGTTTTCTTCGCTCATGGTCAGCACCTTCGGTCTATGGTCATCCTTAGACTTCGGATATGGCCGGTAATCCTCTCCGGCACGCTTAAATCCTTCTTCGTCACCGAACCATACACGCTGATGGTCATAATAACGGTTATTAACGGAAAACAGATATTCGCATACTGGTTGACCACCATTGTCGATGTAATTAAACTTGATGAAGGGGATACTATCACGTTCCTCTTGGGTGGCCGTCGGATATTTCTTCACCAGTTCACGCATTTCCTGCCACCACTCCATGACACTAGCCTCCCAATAACCTTCATGCTGTGCTGTCATTCTACGCCTGTTCACGGCCTCGGAAGTCCTGTCTGAAATAGTAGCTGCACGATTCAGAATAAGCTGCTGCTGCTCTGTTACTGCAAACGTGTTATAATTATCAAACAACCTGGTTATCTCTTCCATTTCAGGCGATGTAAACCGCCTTTCAAGGGTTTCTTTATGAAGTCCGTATAATACTGAGCTATCAATATAGATGTTTATCTCCTTGCAACGCTGGTTGGAGCGTCCAATACGTCCGACAGCCTGTATGACCTGACGGCTTCGCTCCGACCTGATACTTTCACAGGGGCGAAGCTCATTGACTGCAGGATAGCTTTCTCCAAGATGATTGAAAGCCGTTCTGATATTCTTTTCTTTCGTCTCAGGAGTTATCTCCCAATTGGCATTCAGTTCCTCTGCCTGAAAGATGTTCAGGATAAGGTCTTTCTCAGTTATCTTGTCGGATCCGAAATTGCTGACAAGATGTGTGATATCACCCAGATAGATTCCATCGATGTCCTTATCTCTGTAGGTGTCGGCTTTCTCTTTGCCTCTTGGTATAAGCCTAACGAGGTATTGCAAATAAGAGTCCGGTGCAGGATATTGCAAATTCTGGCCAACTCCGACACTGGCATAGGTTGAAATGATGACAAGTCGTTCTGGTGTCTTTGGACTGCCGTCGGCATTCTTGTCACTAAGCCGCCAACGTATATTATCCATTGTCGTGTCAAAACCCTTGGCACAAACATATGCAACACCTATCTTCTCATCTTTGTTGAGCTTCAAATGGTGATTGACGGCACACACAAGTTCACGGATCGTCCAAACGTCAAATATGTTTCTTCCTGTCGGCTCTTCATCATCTTCACAACCGTCAGCAGCTTTGCTTCCGAGATATATTAGGGATTGCATGTGTTTTCTTCCGGCGAAGTCAAGCATCACCTTCAGAAGATTATAATAGCGCAGGACACTATAGTTATACTCTTTCTTGTCGACATACTGCAGAGATCTCCTTACTAATGTTTCAATCCTGATGGCTTCTTTGTCAGGAATACCCCATTCTTTCAGAATCTTGCAGGGGGCAGTTCTACAATCCCCAAAGATGTTACTCTGGTTCTGGGCAATCTTACCATTGTCGATGACATGGGTATTGATGATAATTCTTCCATCCCTATAGGGTTCATACCTCTTTCGCAGGAAGTCATCAACCTCTCGGGAGAGGTCTGGATATTCCTCTATCAAGTCAAAATAATCATCTATATTGTCCTGGCACCAGTTCAGATTGTAATTGCCTGTAACCGAGGGAATACCAGCTGTAGCAGACATCCCTATAAGCAGCGCACTCTTGCTCATCTTCACAATCATGGACTCGGCAGTAATCGGAATATCAACCATGAACACAATAGTATTATCGTCATGATGGGGCGCATCAGCCATACTATAGTAGGTGAATCCGTCAACATAATAGTCGTAACCTTGGCGTAGTCCGCTATACCTGCGACTATTGGATATGTTAGAAGCATCGGCCATATCCAACAATAATCGGGTAGGGTGGTTAGGGGTCATCTCGTTACGGCTAATACCGTACTTGTACAGATATGACCGAAAGGCATCCTCAAAGGACATCGAGGCTTCTGGCGTGTCCTCACTTTCCTTGTTCCTCTGCTCAGCATAGTTGCTGGCAAGCCGTTGTACGTAGTTGGCGAACTGCTTTAGGAATCCCGTCACCCAGCGGATGGTACCGTCAAGATAAAAATCGCCTGGCAGCTTATCTTCCCGACGGCACAACAGGAGTGATACACTTCCTTCTGACGGCCTCGCAACAATCTGCATCCCGCCGCCAGTCTTGGTTATGGTACGGGTAGCATTATCCATGAAGATGAATGCCTGATTGGTGTCGCGAAGATCACCGTCGGTCTTATATGTATAGTCGAGCTTGTAGTCAAGCCGTCTCTTCTCGGCCCGCTCCATAACCTTTTCAAGGCTATAGTTGATATCCTCCAGTTTTTGATCAATCTCTTCAAAGGACGGGGAAGCCCATATTGTCCTGGCTCCTGAATAAATGTTATGGAACAACTGAAGGAAGTCAACCTGGTGTTCTGACTGTTCTGCAGCCAGACTATCCTTGACTATCTGCTTTGTAGAATCAAACTCGTCAATGATAACTATCTTGTTCTTCAGGAACTGACTGCTCCTGAAGGCACATTCAGGACGCTCATAGGCTCTTCCGTCCAACAGCTTGTTGAAACTCATGAGCAGAACCTTCCGTTTTGGAATAAGCAAATCGGGATATAGGTTGAAAAGCCAGCCGTACCCTTCCATTTCTCCAAGGTCTGCAAGGGTCATCTTGCGATTCTCATTCTTCTCATGCCTATAAGCCGGAAGAATCCGCTTACGAAATTCAAAATAGAGTTTGGTGGCCTCCCTTGAAACCTCGTCATATAACTCACGATCTTCCTGAAGAGCCTGGGATGTTGTCATCTGCACAACTTTCTTTGTAAGTTTTTCATATTCAGGAAGCTTACAAAGGTATGGCTGGATAACATTGTTCGATGTCAGAGTATTCAGATTGTCCTTCAATATCTCAGACAGGGCATTGAGAAACAGAACCTCTTCATCATACTTATCCAGACGACCACGGTTGGCATACGCCTTTCGCAGTCCTTGAAGCTCATCATCTTCCCCGTCTGCAGACTGTCGCCGTCCGTTCTGTAGATTATTCTTGCGACTGGTTACAAAGAGTATCTGACGGAAAGTACCTTTACGCACATGGGTCTTGGCATATTCTGCCCAGTCCTCCGTATATTTGGCAATACACTCAAAAGTCGAATAGGTCTTTCCTATCGACGTTGGAAGCTCTACAATTCCCAAACCGGTCTTGTGACCGTCTATAAACTGTCTGAATATATCTGAAATCATAACTTTGAGCGAGATTCGCTATTTTTGTATTATTAATGCTAATTTTTGTTTATCTGAATTAGGATGTGATGAATTGCAGCAAAAACAATCTGAGGAAAAAAGCAAAAATGAAATATTATCAGATATCTCCAAGCGTGATATCTGTGCCTTTTACACGGCTTCTTGCTGCAAAGGAACATATGAAAGAGCATATCAAATATTTAAAATTGCTGCAAAGATAAGGGGAGGGTGTTACCGACATTGATACACCTCTGTTAAATATTGTTAATCATCGGTATTTTCAACATATTTATTATTATTGTGGAAAAAAATCATAATGTAAGGTAAGAGAGAAGGAGATATAATTATACGCTCACATGCTGAAAAGCGAGCATACTGGCGATTTTTCCCATTCCTCGTCGTTGTTCGGCCTTTCATTTATTTGCTATGATTCAGTGTTGTTAAAGTATGATCCTGGATAAGGTGCAAGACAACAGCGGACTGCGCTCAATCCTGCTTGCTCATTTCGTTGGTCCATGGCCAGCTATTCCAAAGCAAGACACACCATCGTAATAATTGATTCATGAAAAAAGGGAAGAAATATTTTCTTTCTAAAATATTTCAATGAAGAAAAGTTAAATCAATTAACTTTTCTCTTCCCTAAATTCGAAAATAATAGACAATTAAGAAAAAAAAGTATTCACGCGCGCGCGAAAATGAACGGTGAACATATAGAATTCATAATTATAAATTGATGATATATAATTATTTAAATGAATATGTTATGTTCACCAGTTGTTCACCTCATTTCTATAAAAAGAGATTTGGATGTGAACAACTGGTGAACATAAAAATCTTTGTTATAATATTATGAATCGGATTATTGCATGATTACATAGGCATGTTCACATGTTCACTAATAGTCAATTTTTCTTCCCATTGAGATAATCGCTAACCAATGATCGCGACACACCGATACAATCTGCAAACCGAGATCTATTCTTAATTCCAAAAGTCTGATCAATCTTGCGAATAAGTTCACCATTTGTTGATGTCATTGTGTGGCTAAAGATAAAGCTATAGGTTTTTTGCGCATAATACTCAAAAGCCTTCATAGCTTCTATGGTTTTAGACATCACTTCGGCATCAATGTAGCCTATTTTGCCCGAAAGCAGCATTGATAATCCCGCCCATTTCTCCGCATATACTTTGATTTTTCCGTAGAAGTCTCGCATGCAGACCGAATATGGTTCTGTTGTTTCTTCGCCAATTTCAAGAACTCGTTCTCGCACATAATTGTAACAATAATTGTTGTAAATCTCCATCGCTTGAGGGGAGAAAACAAACTGATCATTTCGTTGAAAGGTCCTTTCGATGAACTTGCTCCAATTATTTATCAAGTTATCATCGAAACCGATAGATGGAGGTGTGGACGGATAGCATAATGGTGGGTAAACCATTAGCAGACGGGAAAGGAATCCTGTTCCGATAATATCAGTTTTCGCAAATACCTTCATCTTGTGGGGCTGTACACCACCGAAGACAGACAGTACGGGATCCTTGGCGTTGACCAGCTTCCTTGCACCCGTTTTCGTATGAATGGGAAAAGTATGCCCATCCCAGACCTCTATCCAGCTGGCATACTCGGTATCATCTCGGTTGTACTTTCCGAAACCGCCTACCCATCCTGATAACTCACCGCGAAATAATAGTAGGCCGTCGGGGTTCTGATTTATCTTCTCTGCCAATGCTTCCAACGTTACTGAATGCAAGCGGAAATCGCGTGGTACAGGTTCCTTGCCTTTCCCATCCCATTCGTTAATAGCGTTCTCGTATTCGTCGACAAGTTTTGCATTTCTTTGCAGAATAGGTTGCAACACCTTACTCGCAAATTCAGTTTTGCCAGCACCGGAAATGCCGATAACGATGCCCCACAATGCAAGCCTATTGGTATAGGTGCCATCAAAGGTAGTCACTCTTTTACCAGCTGATACAGCCGTAGCCGTATATACGACCAAAGTGACCATATCTGGATCGACCTGGTAAACTTCGCTTATGTTATGAATGTAATTTTGTATTTCGCATGACAAATGCGATATGGGTAAAGAAAAATCTTCCATATTTTTTTATCTTTTTGGTTAAATATTTGGAGATACCATGGAAAATGCGTATCTTTGCCCCATCCTTACCATCAGACGAAGCAAATCGTCACTTTCCTAGTGAGCCAAGGGGTTAGATCCTTGACTCACTTGCTTTTTATCACTACTCTTACCCCTTTTGCGCTATAAATTCAATAAAACGTACAAGGTTCTGATCATCGAAATTTGCAAGCCACGATGCTAACTCTCGCTCGACATTGAAGGATTGAGGATCCTGCCGCCTATGACTCATAATTTCGTTGAACTTTATCAAACGGCTTTCTGGAATGTCTGCACTATTAAGATTATAGGAATCCCAGTTATTCAGGTATCTTAGAATCATACGAACATTAATAGTTTTAACATCAAATTTGGCATGTGCTAGAGCCGTTAAATTCATAACTTCTATGAAAACCGTTGGCTCCATTTGAGAAGTTTCTGAATCAAATACTTCAAAGTTACCGACACCAACAATTCCTGCCTCTTCTTTTAAAGGCACAATTTCCAAATATACTTTGGAGTCCTTCGGGCACTTTTGTAGGGATTCAATAAGATTCTCAACTGTCATAATTTTTTTCGATTTCATACTTTAATATAAATTTGTGGAGATTTGGTTAGGCTCCCCGTTTCCTTTTTTTATTCCCTTTTTTATCGACCGTTAATCAATGAGTAACCGATTACCCAAGTTGACAATGCTATTAGTATAGCAAAAGCCAGTGTGAACCACCAGAAGATTTTATTTGATAACCATGCTCCCTTGTTCTGCTCGAGTTTTTTGAGAGTATCAAATATAAGCATATATAGTTTTCCAATATTATCTTTTTGCATGGCATCAAACTGCTTCAGATAATCTGCCATGAGCTGGTCTACCTTTTCCCGTTGTTGCTCGTATTGTCTGCGAAGCTCCTCCTTCTGTTTTCTATTAACATTCTCAAAAAAACTACCCCATTGGTGGAGGGATTCGTCCGTCAGCTTTGCAGGAAAAACGATAGATTTCAACTCATTTTTGAGTTTGTCAGCTTGTTTTTGATAATCTTCAAGCGTTTTAGTACAGTCAGCTACTTTGTCCGAGATTATATTAAGAGTCTCCATTAAATCTTTGGATCTATCAAATTTGTCATCTATAGATTTGAGCAGATCCTCGACTTCAACTTGCGATGTCTCTTTATCTTGATCCAAACTGGGTGGTGGTGGATTTTTAATTTTTCTCATTTTATAATATTAGCGGCCACGGCCACGTTTAAATTTTGGTGTTGTTACCATTTGGTAGGCAGTCCATGCGCATCGACGCCACCAATTTTCTTCGTCCTCGTCTCGTTTTCTTCCCCAGTCTGCTGCTGGGGAACCACTGCCACCACCTCCACTTTCCGCAACAGATGTTGCAGCCTCGATGTAGTTGGCGAATAGTAAGAGGGCAACATCGGCAATACGTTCAGAAGTCTCAGCAGGCTCTTGATAGCTAGCAATTTCTTCCTTCATGGCCGACATCGCCTTGTTGGGAACATCGATCTCGTAATTATGATCATCGATATCAATTGTACGATGCGTCATCTGAGGTTCGACAGGTCTGGCCATTCGTCGGTTCTGAGGTGTCATCACGCTATGTTGACCACTTTCCCCCGTCGTGCGCTGCTTGAGGGTGGAAATGGAAGTTTTTCCAACCTCCTTTTTCATCCGTCGCCATGTCGCTTCGATCTTCGAAGGGGTGAGGTTGCGCCCCTTGCCCAACACTGAACTCTTATAAATAGAGTTGCCCATCCGGATTGAATACCCCCTGACTTCATTTTTAGAGTCACGTTTTAGCTGCACGTCGTAGCCTTTTGATTCCAGGGCAGATTGATAAGCTACCCAGCTGAAGGATCTCATGTTTCGCAAAACATTGTAGCAAACCATAGTTATATTTTGTTTGTTTTGTGCTGACTTAGCTGCCGCTTGGCTCCATCCGCGCTGCCTTGCTACCTCGTTAGCTGCCATGACTGCGCGTTTTCCGATAAACGAGTCATCGTTGCTATTGCCGTCCATATCAACACGGTTAATATCAATATGGAGGTGTAAAATGCCAGATTTCGAATCGCGATGCAACGTCGCTATATATTGCGAATTTGACAAGTTCGTGCGCCCAACTGTCTTTCGGCCTCCCTTCCGAGATAGATTTATCGCGTCCATGGCCTTGAGCGTGTCGATAACGAGCTGTTCCCAATCTATTTGAGTAAAGTTCACGCTCTCTTCTCGCGAAGGGCTAATTTCGATTCGAATAATCGAATTTTTAAGTGGACGGCCACATGCCAGACAGTGGCTTAATTGCTGATGCAGCATCATATGGTAGTACCATGCCGATGGTTCCACTTCTGATGGAAGATGATTCAGCGCGATAATTTCTGCTTCACCCAAACGGGTGATATAATCAATTGAAATACTTCCATGGGCTATGGATTTAGCTTTTGCTATCATGATGATAATCTATTTAAAATGTCATACCATTGCCGGATCAATCTATCAACCGCCGCGATCCAGAGGCGCATGAAATCTTGATTTTCGAAATATCTTTTACGCTGTTCCTGAGTTTTGCCGTTCAAAGCATTTTTGATGTGCACCAATTCCCCTCTGGCTTCAGAAAGGCTTTTGTAGGCCTCGATTTCATCAGGAGACATCCTCAATTTCGGGTTGTGGCTAATGGCGCACTGCCTCACGTAATTGCTCGTCGAAAGTCCGCAACTTTCTGCCTTTTGCCTAATTTGCTTCATTTCCTCAAATGAAATTCTAAAAGTCAAACGACTGTTTAATTTCTGATACATAAAAGCGAGCTTGCGAGTTGAGTTTTTAATAGGAAATGTTGGACAATTGCAAAGCGGTTGTCTGACATTTCCACTTCTTGCTTAATTGACCCGTTTTATAATAGGGAAATAATCATGACCTTTGCTGGAGGATGCGCTTGATGTCGATTGTGCGGAACTTACGTACCTTGCATTTTCCTGCACCGACCATGATTGGGGTAAGATATCCGTTGTTCGCCCATCGCCACAGCGTAGGTTTTGAGACTCCAACAATTTCGCAAACCTCATTAGCTGTTAGGTAATCTTTGTTGGATATTTGATTGGCGCCTTCGTTGATAAAAGGCTTCAATTCGGCTAGGACGACCCTTGCCACTTCCCGCGCCAGATCCTTGACATCTGAAGTCGTAGTCATTATTATTGCATTTCTGCCATCGGATAATGCTTCAAGTAAGTTGCTTTTCATTAGTTTTATTTTGAGCCATAATCCATCGACAAAGCACGGCTCATTTAGATGCTTTTGCTTCACAAAGGTATCTGATTTCAATCAATAACAAAAAAAAATATGGCTAATTATACAAATAGTTAGCCATATTTTTAAAACACAATCTTCGAAAAAGTCAAAAGTACACAAAAGTACACAAATCTTAGGCCTTATTTCTAATTTCTATAAGCTCCTTAAATAGTTCATAAAAATGATATTCTTCTTTATGATTTTTTAAATAAACCATTATATGGTAGTCTTTGTCCCAATCACCTTGAAGTATGGTTTCTAATTCTTTAATTTTTTCATTCGTATTACCCAAATTACGGTAATATGTGGTCTTATTATGTTTGACTTCCCAAAATTCTTCTTTTATCTGCTCCTTGGACGGCTTACGCACAAATAGAGAACAACAGTACGCTGCTATTACAGCATCATACATTATCTCCTCACTGGCCTCGCCTTTGGCGACGTATTCGTGCATTTTCCTTCTTATTTGGAGAATTTGCGAATCTGACAAGTTACCATGCCAAGGAAGAACCCTTTGCCCATCATCTTCGTAACCTAAGGCAAGAGCAACCCCATAAGGTGGCATTTGAAACTTGTTGACCATATTTTCAAAGTGTCCATTAATCGAATTATAATCATCAACTAATTTCTGAAATTCGTTCAATCCAAAATGACTTATATAGACTTCTGCAAGTAACAGTGAAAAGTGGTTTAGGATAGTTTGATGATATAATAGTTTAGTCCAGGCCCTCAATGAGAAAAACTTTCGAAAACTGTACAACGAGTAAAAAAGTCTCTCAAATAAGGACTTGGTTTTTGTATCTAAGTTGGAAAGGTAACTGTTCTGCATAATTTGGCTTTGCATATCATCTGTTATTGACGAGAATGCAGAAGGGCATTTATCGAATAAAGATTCTTGCACCTTAACGAAAACATAAACAATTCGCAATTTATACAAAATATCATCACCCAATACACTAATCTGTTTGATGCTTATATTGCTTGCACCATGATTCAAGGCATATGCATTGGTTAAGATTTGCCTTTTTATTTGAAGATCTACAAACTGACTCTCGTTGTCACTTTTCAAAGCTGTATCCGTTTGCTTCTTAAGGACGATAAGTTCGTCAATTAACTTATCGTCCTTCATCTGCCGGTATTCGAAAGCAAGGTCTGTCAAAACCTCCTCGACTCTCAGATTTCCAAACGAATCAAAGAATTGAGGCTTTGATTCAATTGTTTTCGAATATTCCAAGCCAAAGAGCATGCTGAAATATTGGGTGTTATCGTTGTTCATGACTTCTATCAATACGATTCTAGGATTTGACACATTCTACTTCTTCCATTTCGTCAAAAGCGTCAATTAGATATCGCAGGGCCTCCATAGCCTGAGGCAGTTCCTCTTCGCCCTGGCAAATATCGTCTTCCCCGAGATCGAGCAGGATGTAATTGGTCAAACGTGTGTAAACAAGCGACAGCAACCTGCGCGCCTGGCGTGGGGTATAGCTGTCTGTAAACGCTTTCAGTTGCGGTGTTTTAGCCTCCGCAAAGGCATTGATCTTTGTTGCCATAGTCGTAAAATATTGGGTTAATATAATTTTAGTTATATATAATATATAATGTTGGCGCGTGCGCGCGTGATTATAGTTTTAATCGCTCATTGCTGATATAACTATCTTCAGATCTTCATCATCGATTCGCCTATAACGGCTAAACGCCTTTGAACCCGGCACATGTCCTGACATTGCACCAATGAGATTAGGATCTTTGACGGCCTTGTATGCTGCACCGACGAATGTTCGTCTTGCCATATGGCTTGTAGCAACCTCCCAAATGGGCTTGAGTTCATTTCGGCCTGTCGCACTGTTACGAACGATGACGTTTCTGTTCATTCCGCACAGTTTGAACACCACACGAATGTTCTCGTTGTACTTTTGTGGAGTAATGAAAGGGAACAACCTGCCGGATGAATCCACACCCTTGTACTTTTCGACCAGTGCCAGTGCCCTGGACGAAAGAGGCACGCGAGGCATTACTTGCTGACGGCGATCTTTTGTTTTGCTCGGCACGTATTCGAGGATTCCGTTGCTGATGTTGGCTGCTGTCAGCTTCATAAGATCTCCGACACGGCATCCAGTCAGACATTGGAAGATAAAGATGTCACGCTGCTGCTGTATATGAAGCGGTGCTGTTGAAAGATCGAAGTCCGCAATCTGGTCGCGTTCCTCCTTCGTAATATAGATGGGCAATCCGTAGATCTCCAATCCCATATCGAATCGGGCGAGAGGATTGTTCTGAGTCAGTCCATGGCGAATGTAGAAGTTGAAGACGGCTCTCATTCGCTTCATTACGCTGATGATGTAGTTCTCGCCCCGCACCTCCAACTTTCGCGAATGGTTCGGATTGCTGCAAACAGGATGCGCAGTCAGTATTTTATTGAAGATTCGTTTATTGGCATCCGCAAGAATCGACTCGTTTCGTATATACTCACGGAACTCCTCCAAGTCTTCGACGGTCACAGAATCAATATACATCGTAAAGCTGTCATCCTCGGTTTCGCGCTTGTACATAGTGAAACGCTCTACCATCGCACGTAGCACACGATAGGCATAGACGCGCCCCTGACATAGCTTCTGATGGCTGAGGAAGAAATCTATCGCATTGGGCAGCTCTGTCTTAACTTTGGCTTTCTCCTTTTCCTCGGCTTCCCTCGCTTTCTTTTCCTCGTCTTTCAGAATCTTGTCAATCCTCATGGCATTTTCAATCTTTAGCAAAGTGAGACCATTTATGTCCAAACTGATTGCATCATTGTCCTGAAGACTCAAGACATACCGAATCCATTCTTTCGTGAAAGGTTGGCCATCGGGCGTGCCGGCTGCAGCAATGCTCATGACGCGATTTATGAGGTAATCGAGTTCTGCCTTTGCTCTGGACGCTTCATAAAAGCGCTCCTGATTATACCTATTATTCGTGGGTATGATTATGTCCTCTTTTTCAAGATCGAACATATCTTCCTTGACGGATATTCCCGACTTCATACGAAACACACAGGCATGACCGAACAAGAACCTGAGCATGATCTGCCGTCTGCCGTCAATGTTCTCCTTTTTCGATAAAGATTTCTCAATTTTTGCCATATAAATAAACTTTTGATGGCACAAATTTATAACGGAAAAAACAAAAATCCAAATTTCATCAAACATTTTTGTCAGCGTTTTTGTCAGCAAATCTGAAAAAAAAAGCAATTTTAGAAAAAATAGGTTGTAATAGCTATTTCATCTAACTTGCTGAAAACCAATTTCAAAGCATTACAAGCTATTTCAAAAAATGACACCCAGAAATAGCATTTCTGGGTGTCCTGTGATTCGACGGGGATTCGAACCCCGGACCGACTGCTTAGAAGGCAGTTGCTCTATCCAGCTGAGCTATCGAACCATCATTTTTGCGGGCGCAAAGATAGGGAATTTCTTTGATATATACAAATTTTTTGGTAAAATATTTTGTTAAAACTGAAAATCACAATCCAAATCCTATCATTTAGAATGTGTTCCTTCCACAACAGACGTGATTTCACACCTTCAGACATACCGACAACTTGCCCAAAAGCCAGGTGAGGAAAATGCAGACTGACGAAAAGGCAACGCACTTGAGGATGCCGAAGGGTTCGGGAATGGCTGATGACCACCCCCAACCGATTGAAAGGGAGATCAGCGGATAAAGCAGATAGGGAATCATGTAACAGGTCAGGGTGGCCGTACCGGCAGGACGGAGGCCATCCAACCATCCGGACAGACCCTTAGCAACCAGTCCATCGAGTGCCACATAAAGTACCAGGTCTATGCTTAACGTATAGAAAATCCAAGGCAGCGTGCCAATGAGCTTGGAGACGTTGAACAATCGATGGAAAAACAGGGCCAGAACGAAACAGCCTACGCCAAGGAGTAACGTAGAAACTGCCTGCCTGGACCACGCGAGGTGTTCGATGTGCTTGAGATAAATGCCCGAAAACAACACCCCACTCATGACCAACAGGTGGCTGGAGGCATTGCCGATGTGAAGCGTCGAAAGGGCAAGTTCCACGATATTCGGTTCGGGCATGGAAAGGATGGGCCGCCCTAAGAATGCGGAATAGAGGGCCGTTTCGGAACAGCACAGACAAACGACAAAGAGCAGAACCCACACAAAAACCTGTGTGATGATCTTCGTGGAAAGCGCATAAACAAGCGAACAGAAGAGATAGGCCCAGCCAATCAAGCCCAGTATTCCCCACCAATAGGGATAGAACGTCCTGCCCTCCGGACTGCGCGACGTGACGAGCAGGAACAATAATATTGCCCAGCCGAGCACCTTCAATCCACTCACCCACCAGGCCGACTGCCCGTACCGGTTGAAAACCAGGAAGAAGGCGAGGGCCATCAGGAGGCAATAGGCATTGCGGTCGTAGCCGATGGACGCATCGATGCCCGATTCGTAGTTACAAATGAAGGCACCCATCAATATGAGGGCGAAGGAACGGGAAAGGATATGGCGAATGACGTCGCCCTCGCTCCTTCCCTTACGCCGCATCGCCGTAATGGCATACGGAATGGAGAGGCCAACGCAGAACAGGAAGGATGGAAAGACGATGTCGGAAAACCCGAGCATATCCTCGCCCCATTTGGCATGCTGCATCCAATGCGGTATGCCAGAAACGGACCAGAAGTCGTTGACCACAAGCATTGTCGCCATGGTAAGTGCGCGAAGCAGGTCGATGGTTACATTACGTTTCTCAAGATATGTCGTCATGGTGTTTCATTCATTCAGCCGATGCCAGATGGTACGGCTCAGGGTAAAGGAATCGTCATCGTCGTCGGAATCCCAATACATGGCGCCCAGCAATCCCATCTCGATGATGTAGTTACACTTATAAGTGATGGAGCTCTCGTTCTCATGGGCAAGCACCATCCTGCCTGCCTCGTCAACCAGATAGGGAACCCGGGCAACAGAATCCCATTGTTCGGTGTAGAGGCTATCGGTCTTCAACTTGCCGAATGGACGCTGGCCCTTGTAGTCCCTGCTTGGCCTCCCGTAGAACGGCATGCCCATGACGAGCTGCGAAAGGGGGACGCCTGCCGCGAGATGATGGTCGATGGCTTCGGATACGGTGAGTGGTCCAGCTATGTCGGAGCGAAACAAAGCGGAATGATGATGAGGAGGATCGGCCATATCGTAGGTCATCAGATTGACAAAGTTGATGAAGGGCAGGACCTCGCGATAATCGACATAAGTGGTATCGGCATAATCGGCGAAGGTGAGCAACCGATTGGCACCGATGGCCTGACGAAGATCCTGCATCAGCAACGTGAAATTGTGTGTATCGTCGGGAGAAGAAGAGATACCGGCTGCACTCGAAGTGGGATATTCCCAGTCGATGTCAATGCCATCGAGGGAATATTCGTCGATAACTTGCTGGCAGCTGCGGGCGAAAGACCGACGACGCACGGCATCGGATGCCATCTCAGAGAATCTACCACTTCCCCATCCTCCTACACTAAGGAGCACCTGCAGATGCGGATTGGTTTCCTTCAAGGCGACGATGGAACGAAGGCGTTCGGGGTTGTCGATTCGAACGCTATCGAAACTGTCGCCTACATGGCCGAAAGCGTAATTAAGATGTGTGACCAATCGCGGATCAGGCATTCGGTCTCCCCAAGATGTGACGTAACCGACGACAACCTTGTCTGCCGGCTTGGTGCTATCGACCTGCTGTTTTCCTGGCTGATAGCAGGAAGTGAACACGATGGCTGCAAGTATTGAAAAAAGCAATAGCCTCGTCTCTCGCTTCAATAGCGGAGACTTGGCTTCTTTTTTGAAACACGAATTACCACCACGAATTAACCACGAATTTTTCATGAATTATTTTGTTAGCTATGATTGAAAAGATTGCTACAAATATAAAGCTATTTCCTTAGATATCCAAAAACATACTGGTCGAATTGCACAAAATGGATGAATTATACTCCAACTCTAGCAAATTTCATCCTTTTTCCAACAATTATATTCGTGAATCTGGGAAACAGTCGTTTCAAACTATAATAAACGACGACACACAAAATGGTCATCAGAACAGGAGCCAGGAAGTAGCCGAATGCCAGCAGAAGCTGATTGCCGTCGAAGAGACGGCCTATCGCCTTCGTAATGATCAGGATGGCACAACCGTGAAAGGCATATTCGAAGAACGACACTTCGGTCAACGGTCTGGGCATCTGAAGACCTTTCTTAATCAATAGGCGAACTATGTCGAAAGCTGCGAAAACGCCGAAAAAGGAAGAATAGGGCAAAAAGACTTCGGAGACGAAGGATGCCACCAGGAATACCAGATACAACACAATGATTACATATCTGCTGTCCTTCAAATACTTGAGCACATCAAACTGACGTATTGCCAAAAATGCACCGATTGAGAACCATGTAATGGAACGCAGCTTGAAATCAATCACAAACTGAAAGATTTCGTTCGAAATCAAAAGAGCAATCAATACCCATCCCAGTCTTCCTCGAAGAAGGAAATAGAACAAGGGAGCTAACAGGAACAAGACCATGAGATCGCGCAAGAACCACAACTGATAGGCAATCGGATTCCCGTCAAATCCGTTCCAGAAAGCCCTCAAAAAGTCAATCGCAGTAAACTGGCTCACATTCTGATAGCTCGAAGAGATCTGTTCCGAGAAAAATTGATGGACCAAAAAGTAAAACAAAAGTGCGAATGCATTCCAAAAAAGATACGGGACGAACAGACTATGGAAACGACTCCGTATCTTTTCTTTGAACAACTTCCAATTCCAACCTTCGAACGAATAGAAGAAAAGATAGGAAGAAATCAAGAACAGAATTGGGATACACGGTGGCAGTATCTTATAAACAATCGTCTTCAGATTATCATCCATCGGCAGATGCGTATGGAGAACAACCACACAAAAGATCAGCGGAAATCGGAGAAAGCTGATAATGGATGATAATTCTGGAGATATAGATTTCTTCGGAATCGATGACATATCTGTATTTACTCAAAATTAAAGAGACGCGGAAAATACGCCCAGTACATTCTTTTCTTCTCTACAGATTAACACACATTAAACAAATAATTTATGTTCAACCAAGCACATAATCTGTGTAATCAGATGAATCTGTAGCGTTTATAGAATCATTTTTCAACCCGAATCTTCCTGACACGGTCTTCCTGTCGTATAATATAGAAGCCGGAAGGAAGGACGGAAATGTCTTTGCCGCACAACTGACCGCTGATGGTAAGAACAGAATAGGGACGAGAGAAATCAATCTCGTCGGGAACAGTTACGACTGAAATGCCTTCGGGAACGTATGTATAACCCAGTTTATTGTCCATCCAATCAAGACGCTTGCGGATAAAGTTCCGGACATTATCCACTTCGGCCGCATAGCTACCCCAGATCTTTGGATTTTCGTGAACGTATCGGTTCATGATGGGCCAACGCAAGAAGTTTAGCTTCTGCGAAAGCTGCAGTTCCTCTTCGAGCGAGTCGATATAGGCAATCAGATGCTTTTCGTTGATACCAGCATGCCGAGCCTCGTCCCATATATCGAGCAATCGCTCCCGGGTGCTCGCTGTTCGGACCACAATCTTATCGACAAAGTTCCTCATGTCACCCGCATAGCTGCCTCCCGAGCGATAGATATAGTCTTTCCTGTTGTTAATGGGATAGGTTCGCTGGTCATTTTCGAAGGCAAGATCGAAATCCCACACGGGTCCTGTATAAATGGTATCATTCTGCCGATGTTTGTACATGAAGAGGCTCCAATAGGTGTCGGTATTGCCCGAAAACTCTCCTACCAGGAAATGACGCAGGAACGTGTTGAGGTCGAGATAGCGACTCCAATTGCTCTCCATCTTGTTGAAATGCGAGCGGATGTAGTTCTTCTGCGAGGTTGTGATGCTGTCCTCGTCGGGAGACTTGATGGTTACGGGAGTAGAATTCGTCGAATAGAAACAGGAACTTTCGTTATAGGCATAGGCATCTATTTCGATAAAATAGCCACCGGTGAGTGCAATGCCACTGTTATCACGCGGTGTCATCTCCTCAATCTCGACACGCTGCTTATGAACCTGAATGTGGTCGCACAACTGATAGCAGCCCTTGTATTCGCCGTTCAGGAGCACATCTACAGCTCGTCCATAAGGCGTATAGGGCATACCCATAAGTCGGCTCAATTCAAAGGCGAGGAGGTTACGCATCAAGGTCTTGTCGCCATAATTGTTGATGAGCGTCCATTTCCTGGCATGAGCAGGAGCGTCGAGCACGTGCTGCTTGCTGTCGAAATTGATGCGCCAGGGCTTCTTGGGGAAGTCTCGCGAAGCATTGCCGCGTTCGCGGATGGTACCTGTCTCGGAGAGAAGAGCCGAGGTGCTATCACCGATGATCGTGAACCTTGCTTCGATTTCGTGCACCTTATCGTAGGGAACCACTCCATCGGCTGTATGAATACTGACTGTCGGGAGATTGGTGATACGATACAGGTTCGAATGGTCGCCCATGCCCTTATGCCCAAAGAACTTGAGTTCGGCAACATGGCAAAAGCTGCTTGAAGGCCCCACGTATCGCACATAGCGGAAACCCTGCGAACAGGACACGTCGGCATAGCTCATCTCGCCAGGCTTCCCGACTTCGTTGACGCTGCGAATGATGGCCAGTGGAAGGGCGTCCATGAAATCGGGGCTGTTGGCTCCTTCGAATACACCCAAAAGCATTCGGCTTGAAACATTATCACGTGGCATCCACCCTACCCGGGTGATGACATGACGCTCGCCCAGGTCGATGCCAGCCCAGCCAAAATTAGCGGTAGTGGCAGCAAAGTATGTGTCAGGGTCCCCGTCGAATGCACTGTCGGCGTTGTTGAGTATTGTACCATTCAATATTCCATCTTCAGCCAGCGCCATCGCACAGGCTGCCCATAACAGAATGATTGTAATAGAGTGTCTTTTCATCTTTTGGTTTCCAATTCAATCAGCAAAGGTACAATTTCTTTCCAAATAATCCAAGAATAACGCTGGGAATTTTTGCAGTATTGCCTGATTGATTGAAAAACTTCGAAAAAGATAACGTCGATTTGACAAATTCAGCAGGTGTGGCAAGACGTGCAAGATAATATGTCAAGCGTTGAGGGAAAATCATTCCTTGACGCCCTAGACCTTGAAGGCAGACTTCTCTCGATAAAGATTAAGTGAAATAATGTACTTCGAAGGTGGCAAAAATGCCATAATATGAGACTCAATGGTAGGAAATTACTAAGTTCTGCGGGATACTGTTGTTTTTTGAGGGAAAAATGACTATTATTGCAAAGTCTAAGAATAATATTTCTATTAATCTATCTATTCATACCTGCATGAAACATCTATCAATGCTTCTCGTGTTGCTTTTAGCTACTGCTGGCAATACCCTAAAGGCTCAAGAAGTCCCTGTGGATATGGCACATAGACGCGCTCTCGATTTCCTGACGAATACTACTCCTGCGGCCAGGCGTGCCAAGGGGAACCATACGCCTTTGTCACTCTCGTTGGCCTACACGGCACGGAGCGAGAGCAAGACCTGCTTCTATGTGTTCAATGTGGGCGAAGACGAGGGCTTCGTCATTGCTGGTGGCGATGAAGCTGCCCGTGAGATCTTAGGTTATTGCGACCACGGCTCGTTCGACTACGACACGGCTCCCGAGAACTTCAAGTGGTGGCTCGGGGAATATACCAAACAGATTGCACATAGCGAAGAGACGATCGACCTTCTGTCAAGGAGTCAGTCAGCAGCCCAAAGAGCCAAGGCCGCCGAAGGTCGTGAAAGCATCGGCCCACTGATAAAGACCAAATGGGGCCAGAGCCATCCCTACAACAGTGAGATACCTGTCTATTCAAGCGATGGACAGCCTTATGTGACGGGTTGTGTTGCCACCGCGATGGCGCAGGTGATGAACTACTGGCAGCATCCTCACCAGGGCCAGGGCAGCCATCAATATGTGTATGACGGGATAACTTTTTCGGCCAACTTCGGAGAAACGACCTACGATTGGGATAATATGCTTGACCAATACATAAGTGGGACCTACGACGCAACCGAGGCAAAGGCAGTTGGTACCTTGATGCATCATGCTGGTGTAGCAGTGGAAATGAAATATAGGACATCGAGTTCGAGTGCGGTTTTTCCAGGTAGAATCCGAGAAGCACTTGTTAGCAATTTCAATTATGATCCTGCTGTTCGTTGCATAAATCGCTATGGTTTTTTTACGGATGAATTATGGGAAGAACTGATTTATGACGAACTGAATGAAGGACGACCCATATTATATTGTGGAACATCTATTGATGGATTGACTTCTCACGCCTTCATCTGCGATGGCTATGACATAGAGACTGGCATGTTTTCTTTCAACTGGGGATGGTATGGCTCTGTAGATGGTTTTTATACATTATCAGGAGTTGATGCCGTCAATTTCTGGTCTAATAATCAGAAAATTATTCTTTATATCCAGCCTAAGGATCTTGGCACGAATTCATTTAAGCCCCATCTGTATGTTAATAGTGATTATTATTTGGAATTGTGTTTTGATTATGATGATTATTGTCATTCTGGAGATTTCATCTATGATCTGCAATCCGCATCTGAAGTCTCAAATTATGTAGCACTCACAAGTCTTTGTATAGAAAATAGACGTAGTGTTATTGAAACGTATGATTTAGGAGTGCAAGCCATTGATACTACAACCGGGAATGAACATTATTGGACGTGTTTTACCAATGTATCGATTCCGTTAAGTACTTTTACTTTCAAAAGTTTGGAAATCAATCTTCTTGACCTTACTACAAATGGCATTTACGAGTTGCGACCAGTTTTCCGAGCTGCAGGTGGCACGGACGAAGATTGGCTTGAAATGCAACCACGCGTGACGAAAACAGATGTCCCGACACTCACTATCATCGGCTGCAATGATACTGAATCCGTAGATATTCCCTTTACAATTAGTAATGATAGCATGGAGATAGGGGGCACTCTAATGATTTCCTGCAATGGTTGCAATTATAGAGGAGAAGTTACCTATTGGTCAAGCAATCCGGAAATAGCCACAGTTGATGCTAACGGATTAATCACGGGTGTTTCTGTTGGAGAAGTGACGATTTCGGGAACGGGAGAAGCTCAAGGCTCCTACAGGAAGACTACAGCCAACTTTGACATAACGGTTGAGAAAGTTATCAAAAAAGAGTTGGTCATTGAAATCAGCAAAACCAACTTGAAACCAAACCAAACTTGCCAATTGTCATGGCCGGACGATTTTGACGGCGAGATAGTCTTCGAAAGTAGCAATGAAGAGGTAGCATCGGTGGACAGCGAAGGTTTGATCACAGGGATTGATTACGGGGAAGCAGTCATCACAGCCTATGCGATGGGCTCGACTTTATATTTCGATAAGGAATTCCAGTATGAAATTAACGTCATTAACCATGACCTGATTTTTACCAAACAACCCTATTTCAATAATGACAACAATCCATACGAGGGAGATCCCTGGCTGTATTGTAATATCATGAATCTCGGAGAGGGTATCAATTCTTCATTGATACTATTAACCCCTAATGAAGGTGGTCCTACAGGTTCAAATTCCTGGGAAGCAGTAACAAAAAGCTTGCCAAGCGGGGGTTCCGAAAAAAAGGGCATGAATATCATCTATGGTCTCGATGTGGATGCGGTCTATACCTATTATATTTATCACGACAAGGAATGTACACAACCTTGGAACTATCCATCCGTTACCTTCACTGTTCGCTCGAAACTGACGGTGGACTACAGCGTGGGTGCGTCGGGATACGGCACCCTGATTCTGCCCTTCAACCAGGAACTACCGCAGGACATGAAGGTCTACGGCTGCTCAGGCGTGGATGAAAATGGCGTGCTGACCTTGGACGAAGATGAAAGCATCAGGCGCAATGTGCCCTATATCGTGCAGGCCACCCCTGGCGCTTCCTACCAGTTTGTGGGCCCCAAGGCAATTGATGACGACAAGCCATCGTTCACGAATGGCATGCTCGTTGGTGCGGTCTCCAGCACCGTGCCGCTTATCGCAGGTACTGATTACATCATGCAGGAACAGAACGGCAGAGTTGCTTTCTATAAATACACAGGCACGCCTTCCGCAAATGCGGACGAGAACGACAGCGAGAGCAACAGATTGGCCAAGCCCTTCCGTGCCTTCATTCGCCTCGATGGCAATGCCAATGCCAAGTTCTTCCTGCCTGAGCAGATTGGAGATGAGACAGAAGGTATTGAAGAGGTTGGCTATGAATATGTCCGACCTACTGGCATCTATACCATCGACGGCAAGCGTCATGTTTCGTTACAGAAAGGCTTGAACGTGATTGTACACGATGACGGTACAGCTCAGAAGGTATTTGTAAAATAGATTAGTATCGTTAATCCGTTGACAAGTTAGCTTGTTAGCTTGTTGACTCGCTGACTAGTAGACTCATTATATGTCTGCTCAAGTTAGCAAAAAGGAACTAAAAAGGAACTTGTCACTAAATATTTGCCAAGTTTTGACTCATTCACTTTGCAATCCACGAAAAAAATGATTACTTTTGCATAAAATTACTCGATGAAAAATGAAGAAATATTACGAATCCCCTGACATCCGAATCCGAATCGCGAACAGGATGTGCGATGTGATTGTTACCTCCGACCCCCAGCTTTCCGACGATCCCTCGGATGGCGGCAAACAGCAGATCAATCGCCCCAATGGTTCTTCTGATTGGGAAAATTATGAATAATAATCTGTATTCAACTCACTAATAATTTACCTTTTCGTAATGAAGTACATTTACAATTTCCTGGTATTGAGTCTGGCATTGGCCAGCAATACCGTGATGGCTCAAGAAGTCAGTGTCGATGTGGCTAAGAACCGCGCTCTCGAATTTCTTTCGAACCAGACCGTTGGTTCCAAGCGTGCAAAGGGGACAAAGTCCCTGGATGTTACTCTTGCCTACACTTCGAAGAGTGCTGACAAGACGTGTTTCTACGTCTTCAATGCCGGTGAGGACGATGGTTTCGTTATCATCGGTGGTGACGAGGCTGCTCGTGAGATCCTCGGCTACTGCGACCATGGCTCGTTTGATTATGAGACTGCTCCTGCCAACTTCAAGTGGTGGCTGGGCCAGTACACCGAGCAGATTGCCAAGGCAGATAAGACTGGGGTTACGGGTGCACGCAGAGCGAAAGCTGCAACCAATCGTGCAAATATCGCCAATTTGATACCATCAAAGTGGAATCAATTTGCTCCTTATAACAATCTGGTAGTCTCAGAAACGAAAAGACAGCTTGGTAACAACGCGCCCGAATTTGTCACTGGTTGTGTAGCCACGGCGATGGCACAAATTATGTATAAGTATAAATATCCATCCAGAGGTATTGGCAGCCATACATATAGTCCAGCAAATTATAGTAATCTCACTTTCAGTGCTAATTTCGGAGAAACTACCTACGATTGGTCTCATATGACGGACACCTACTCCAGTAATTCTACAAGCACCAGTGAAAATGCCGTTGCCACTTTGATGTTCCATGCCGGAGTATCGATAGATATGAATTACAATACACAAAGAAATGGAGGATCAAGTGCAAGTGGCGAGTATATCGGAAAAACGCTTATCAACTACTTCGGATATGATAAGTCGGTTCGTAATGAATTTCGCGAATATTATACCGACGAAGCATGGGAGAAACTTGTATATGATGAACTTGCTGAAGGACGTCCTGTGCTCTATAGTGGAAGAGTAGAAAATGGCGGCGGACATCAATTCATTTGCGATGGCTATGAAGACGGTCTTTTCACTATCAATTGGGGGTGGGGTGGACTTTATGACGGCAACTTTCCTCTAACTGGTACAGGCGCTCTACTACCAGAGGGCCAAGGTGCCGGTGGAAGTGATGGAGCCTATACCGAAGGTCAGATGATTATTCTTAGTGTAATGCCTGCTACAAGCGAAAACAAGGAGCGTCCACATTTAGCTCAAAAAGACTTAAGTGGCGTGAATTCGTTGTTCCTGACAGTAGGAAGCAAAACAAGCGACGGCAACATCGCCTACGATCGATCAAACGTCGAGTCCTGTAAACTTCATTCTACACTTTACAATATCAGCTGCTTTACCACCAACTTCGATTATGGTGTGAAAGCAATTGGATCCAATGGCCAGATTTATTATTATAGAAGTAAAAGTAACCAATCTCTCAGCTACCGTTCTTGGGGGACGATTGCATTCGAACTGCCTTTCGACCCAACCGATTGGGAAGAGGACACCTATGAACTACATCCAGTTTGCCGTGTGGCAGGTGGTAGTGATGACGACTGGTATGATGTAACTATTCTGAAGGACGAAACCTACCCCTCCATCACCATCAGCGGAACAGCACCAGAGCCCACCAATAGCTTCGATCTCACCGAGGAGCCATATTTCAATAATGATAATAATGCCTATGTTGAGGACCTCGTATTGCACTACTCTATTCGGAATGGAATGAGTGAGATGTCAAATATTACCCTATATATGAAACTAGTCTCTGACTATTATGGGTTCCCATACTCCGAAGAAATCTATTCAGTACTTCCAGGTGAGACCGTCACGGGAACTGTTGATTTCAATAAGTTAAATTATGGGGTTACAGTTACAGATTACTTCACACCAGGTGATACTTATTATGTATACTTCTACACCGATAGTTCTAACTCAATGGAACGCAAGGACTATCCCTTCGTCAAATTCACCTATCGTGAAAGGCTGGAAATCGACGATTATCAAGTATGTAAAGCCGGCTACGGTACGCTCATCCTGCCATTCAATGCCGAATTACCAGTTGGCATGACCGCCGTATATACCTGCACTGGAGTAGATAACAATGGTGTGCTGACATTGGTTGAGGAAGAGAGCATCCGCCGCAACGTGCCTTACATTGTAAAGGCAGATCCTGAAAAAGGTCCCTACAAGTTCGTTGGTCCCGAGGCTATCGATGCCGACCACCCATCTTTCCGTGAAGGTATTATGGTGGGAGCTGTTACCAAGAATGTTCCTCTCGTAGCTAATGATGACTACATCCTCCAGTATCACGATCAGGATGATGAGGCTGCATTCTACAAATACACAGGCACACCATCATCTGATGGTGAGAATGACAGCGAAGGCAACCGTCTGGCCAAGCAATTCCGCGCATTCCTTCGTCCAAATGTAACCACAGGCGCACCCAGCTATGCATTGCCAGGTGATACCGAAGAGGGCATCGAGTTCATCCATGTGGATACATTCATGCCTGCCGGCATCTACTCCATCGACGGCAAGCGTCAGAATGAATTCAAGAAAGGCATGAATGTGATCATCCTCGAAGATGGCACAGTCCAGAAAGTATATGTCAAATAAACCCCGAACTATATAAGCAATTCCTATGAAAAAGATATATCAAACACCCTCCTTCGATGTTGTCTATTACAATGCTGTAAGTGTAATTTCAACTTCTGGCGAACCTAAGCAATCTTCAAGCTCATCTGATGGTGGTCAAATGTGGGGCAACCGCCACAATGCCATCTGGGACGAAGACGAATAAAAACCAATTCCCTATACAAAAAACCTTGGCCGCTCGGGTCAAGGTTTTTTTTGTCAGGAGTTCTTTTTCATATAGGCTCGAGGCGAGTCATTCATGATTTCCTTGAACTTGATGAAGAATGCCTTTTTGGAGATGAAGCCAGATTCTGATGCTACACTATCAAGCGACATATTGGGATGACTTCGCATCAAGTCGATGGAGAATTCAATACGTTTACGATTGATGTACCGGGTGAACGAAACACCCATCCCCTTGTTAAATGCTCGAGAGACATAAAACCGATTGGTCAAAACGGCTTGAGCCACATCTTTGATGGTGAGATAAGGGTTGCGGTAAAGTTGCTCTTCATTCATGATAACTTCGATTCGTGAGATCAGATCATCCATAGTGACAAGAGAAAAGAGGAGATGTTTTTGAAAATATTAGGGTTAACTAAAAATGTTCGATGAATAATATGTTCATCATGGAAAACTTCATTTAACCGCTGCAAATATAGGAATAATAATCTTCATTACCAAATTCCAAAACTAACCACAACAATCTTTTAACATTATTTAATGAACGAAGCAGAAAATAATGTACATTCAATGGATCACCAAAACGAGAATTTGAATGTGTTTTTTATCGTTTTCGCAAACGACAAAACTGGAAGAATTATTGTTGTTTGATTCGTATCCAGATAAAAATATATTCATTTTTACATTTTTTTACCTTAAAATTAGGTATTATTCAATTTTTTAGTTACCTTTGCGGCGTAATAACCAATTAACTATACAATGAGAAAAGAATTGTTTCTTTCAATCGTGTTCAGTAGTCTCGTTTTGGGAACGTTATTTGGACAAACCAAGCCACTTCCGAAATGGGCAACTACGAACCCTATATCTACAGCGACTATAAAAAGAGCCGTTGCTTCAGGCAATACGCTTGAAGAGGCACGACATAATGCTGTAAATATACTTGTGAGCCAAAAAGCAAACAATCAGTACGAAGAGGGCTCCTACCAGAAACTGCTCATTGAAAAAGGGCAGTCACCAGTCGAACAGCTTTCCTCGTGGGTGAAGATTGCAGAAAACAGCTCCTTCTTCAAGACCACTAAGACATTCGTTGCAGAAGACCAGAGCTACATCTTCTGCGAGATTTCGGATCAGGACTACCGGATGTTCAGTGACTCGATCTATACAGCAATAGTCGCTGAAGTCGATTCAATGGCCCTTCGTGCCAAGACCTTAAAACAATCGGGAGATCTGTTTACAGCATCAACCGTCTATTGCAAAGCTCTTCAAGCCCTGGTTCCAATCCTGCACAAACAGGTGCTCAGCAATGATTTCGACCTTGTGGAAGTGCTGCATGAAGGCTACCTGCATAGCATGGACAGCATCAGGTGGACGTTCGACCGACCAACTTGTCCGATGGTTTCAGGCGAAGACGTGCCTGTGGCCATCTATGCAACTGCGACCTACAACGACATGCCAGTCCCTGGCCTACCTGTGTCATTTACGTTAAGCGAAAACGGAAAATTGAATAGCGACGCCATGACAGACGCTTCGGGGAAGGCCAAGGTCCATATCACCGAAGCACCCAAATCGTCGATGGCCGAACTTATCGTCAGTATGAACAAGCAGTCCCTCCTGGACCTCCCGAAACACATCTTTTCGGGTGAACTTCCCTTGAGGCTGATGGAGCAGTTGCATTCAGCCCGCTTGACCTTGAAGGCATTCGACCCCACCCCATTCTATTTCATCGACCTCTCCGAAGAGGACTCCAAATGCATCGGCGACTCGCTGAACAGCATCATGGACAGGAACGGCTATAAGAAAATCGATGAAAAGTCTGGTTCTGACATCGAGATAAAAGTGAACTGCAACATTACGGCAGATGGCGAACCGACAACCGGAAAGTACCAGATGCAATACCATCTCTGCGACATGACTGTTACCATCTCCGATCGTCGTTCAGGAAAGGTTCTTGCCACCGACGAGAAGAAGGGACTGAGGTTCTTTGTTCCGGCCAATTCAGATGCAGCCCTTCTGCGCAGCAAGGCCCTTTCGGAAATCCTGCGTCGTCTGAAACCCAGTCTGAACGACAAGGTCAAGACCTTGCAATATGACAAGCGCAGTGTCTTCTTCGGCCTATAGTAACCACTGATTCGATGAAAGGCAATCGTATCATAGGGTATCGGCTTCTCCTTATCGGATTAGTTGTATTGCCCTTCCTGTCTCTTATAATGAACGAAGGACTTCAAGCACAAGTGACGCGCTCGCAAGTGAACCTTCAATTTATGAGAGCAGAGATGCTATTGCGCAGAGAAAAATACCAGGAGGCCTTATCCTCCCTTGATGTTGTCATCGAAATATCACCCGGTTATCCTGCACCCTACCTTCGCAAAGCACATATCTATGATGACCTGTATAAGCGGAATGGTGACCAGGAGGCTCTTGCCAGTTCGATCTACTATTATCGAAAATATCTCACGTTAGAGTATGACGACGAGAAGGTTCTTGAGCCAAGCAAAAGACTGCGGCAACTGGAGGACATCCTGAATATCAGCCATTTTGAAGACCTTGAAGAACAGGATAGCCGGAAAGAACTTACCAGGCAGGAAGCTGCTCCTGTTGTAACTTCCGACGAGGAGGCAAAGGCCGCAGCAGGCACCTTGAGTATAAGCCAGAAGCCTTCTGAGGAAGTTATTCTGAATCCCTATCACGGCTTCAACTTCGCCCGACATTATGGCGTGGAACTCCCACAAGCAGCAGTCAATAGGCCAAGTCCTGTCGCAACCGATCAGGACCTCTCGGGACATTGGGTGAGTGATGTCTGCATCGAAGATGGACGAGAGATGTGGAACTTCAAGTTTGCGAAGTCGGCCAATGGCAATTACATCATCACCATCTCAGACCAGTCGGGAATCGTCAATCCCTCGCGCGAACGAAAAGCCATTCAGAAACAAGCGATGTCGTACATGCGACGTGTCAGGCTATTGAACGACATGCGCTACGTTATTGTCAACGAAGAGGCCGAAGGCAAGACGAAGGGCAATGAAATCAGTTTCATGTTTGCCATCGACGAGGAATTCGTCCAAGGGAAGACACTCTCCAAATGGGCACACAACGTGATGTCGAACATTGCTCATCTGGTTTCCTCAGACAATTCCGATGCGTATTTTGCAGACCAGAGCAACGTGAAGGCCATCACGGTGGAATATACCTTCGACTGCAAGCTGGTCACTCCGAACGTAATGGAATGCAACCTGAGCAATCTGAGGAACACGGTCAATCCCAATGGCTATATGCGTACACGCAGAGGACAGGACCAGAAGATCTACCTGCACAGGACCTCTCGGGACTATACGTTCTATGAGATGCCAGAAGTCATCGCTCAACAGAACAATGCGAAGGCGGAAGTCCTCTTTGCCCAAATCAACGAAGATGCCAAGAACCAGAACTCGAAGCGTTTCCCGCTGGCCATTCTCTATCAGTATGGCATTGGTGTGAAGCAAAATGAGGACAAGGCTATCCAGATAATAACCCAACTGGCAACCAGTGCCGGCGACCCGATTGCGAAAGCGATGTTGGCCAACTACTACTTCCACGAGGCTTACGATGAAGAAGAGCACAGCACTACAACACGCCGCAAGTACCTGAAGTCATCGGAATACTGGATGCAGAGCCTTCATCGTCAAGATGATGCCCGATGGTATGGCATCAAGGGCGATATGTTTGTCAGAGCCAATGCGGTGAGCTGGGATGAACGTGCCGACCTGTTCAGCAGTCTCACGACGTCCATGGTGGATAGTGCAGCCAGCTATTACAGGCAAGGTGCCCAAAAGGGAGACGTGCGCAGTATGCAGCGTCTTGGGCATCTGTTTCTGTACTGCATCCCGGAGAAGAGAAATCTGGAAGAGGCTACGATGTGGCTGAACATGGCTTCCGATGCAGGCAATGCGGAGGCAGAACTTGACTTAGGACATTATTTCTGGCTCAAGGAGGACTACAATGCCTATATCAAGCATACGGCAAGAGCCGCAGAAATGGGATGTCCGGAGGCATTCGAAGAATTGTCGAAAGCCTATTGCTGTGCTAATGGTCGCTTCTACGGTCTGGACTATGACTTCGAAAAGGCCATTCTATTCAAGCGACTCGCCCTACAGGCTGATTACGACAGCTGGATTCCCATCCTTGTGTCGTACGGATATAAAGTTACTGAATAAATTTCGGACAGGATGAGACTGATTCTTGTTATAATACTTTCCATGATGACACTCTTTGGCTCCACAGTAGCCGAAGAGACTGTCGAAATGCAGCGTCTGCGGGAAGCCCGGCAAAAACTGGCAACCGACCTGCCCTTGCACGAAGATCATGATGCTTCCGGCGAGCTGACACATCTTGGAGTGGCGGTCTTCAGTCCCGAGATCCAGCAGGTGCTCAATCCCTTCTTGTGGCGTGGTGTCGAACGCATCCTGCTGAGAATTGTCCTGCAAGCGTCCGAAGCCGAACGCGGCAAGTGGATGAAGGAAAACGGAATCCGTCTATTCCTCGAAGCCTGTCCATACGGAAGCGGGCCATTCAAGAGTTTCGGCAAGGCAATCCCTATACTCAAGAACGTGACGGGTGTAAAGGTCCTCGAAGACTACAACCGCTACCGCATCCTTATCACAGGAGGTTCGGAAGAGACTACGCTTCGACTGTCCATCCCGAAGGAACGCGAACTCATCTATGGCACGGATAAGAAGGAGGAAGACGAACGACAAAGCAAACGACTGCAGTCCTATCAAGGCAGGGCCCAGGTTAATCTCCTTCCCTCGCTTGACCAGATTTACGCCACCAACAATTCCGAAGTGTGGCACACCATTGGCGATGTGTTCTATATCGATTCGCTTTGTGCGGATGGTTATTATACCGTAAAGGAACCGGGTGAAATCATCTCTCCCATCTGGTCACCGAAATATCCGAAGGAATCGGTCAAGAACCTGATGCTGGGCAATGTGATGCCCGAAGGACTGACCGTCGATGTCATGCATCGCCAATATGGAGGCCGCTATGAGACGTGGACCTGCGACTGGGCCACCTTGATAGGAGGACTGAAGGACGAGGGTGTGATGGAACCCTTTGCTGCCGCACAGTATATGCCCGAAAAGGGATTGCTGACAGGCATCCTGGTGCTGCGCAACACCTCATTCAGCTTCACCCACATGCTCCTCGTTAGCCTTCCTGTCAGCCAATTGGGAACCGACAACCCAGCCCGGCTTACTGCCCTGCTTTACACCAATACACCCCAGCATAATGTGTATTCCCTCTTCGAGGAATACCTGCCCAAACGCGAACAGAAACCGAACAATAAATAATAGAAATTTCCAATACCACACAGCAAGCAATGAAAAGAATTGTCACTCTACTCCTATTCCTTATCCCTCTCACGATGATGGGATTGAAGGCACAATCCGTCAAGGTCAAGGTGCTCGGCGGTCAGATGTCTGCCACAGCCAAGGAAAACATCGAGCAGGAAGCTTCAAGTCTGCTCACTTCGTTCAACGAATCCATTCTGGAAGACGGCAAGAAGCTGAAGGACAAGTTGAAGATCAGCTTCCCCGATAAAGATCCCAACAACAAAGCCCTGATCAAAAGCATCATGGACCTTTGGGAACAGAGTCCCATCAACTGCAGTGTCGATCAGGTGGAAGGCATTGTCCTCACGCTCTTCGGCAACAGGGGTTTCCAAATGCGCGATATCCCCGTGAACGTCCTGGATGCCGACATGAACAATTCCTTCCAGGACATGGTGCTTAGTTTCGACAACGAAGGCCATCTCACCGAAGTGAACATGCAGCTCGAGAAGCACAATTACAACAACGTCATTGTGAACGGTGTGAAGGAGGAAGACCTCGTCAGACGTCAGATGATCCTGGACTTCATCGAGGTATTCCGTACTGCATATAACCGCAAGGACATCGGTTATCTGAAACAGGTATATAGCGACGATGCCCTGATCATCACAGGTACCGTCTTGAAAAAGAAGGAGCGTGCCAAGGACGACAACCTGATGCTGAAGGGTCTGGGCGGCCAGCAATATCAGCTGGTGGTTCAGAACAAGAAGGAATATATCGCCAAGCTGCAGAAGATCTTCGGCAGAAACAGCTACATCAACATCAAGTTCGAGGAGGTGTCGGTAATCCAGCATCCTACGCGTGATAAAATCTATGGAGTCACTCTCAAGCAATACTGGAACACTTCGACCTATTCCGATATCGGATGGCTGTTCCTGATGATCAATTTCGAAGACCCGATGAATCCGAGCATCGAGGTGCGTACGTGGCAGCCCAACGAGTACGAAGGGCGTGAAATCACACGCGACGAAGTGTTCAATCTTGACTACTTTACGGTAAAATAATAACTTTTAATCTATAGTGCTATGAAACGAATTCTATCAACAGCGCTTGCCATCGTTGCCTGTGCCACGATTGCAAACGCACAGGAGAATCTCAAACTTCTCAACGTACAGGAGACCACCCAAGGTCTTGGTGTTTATCCCTGTGGCGATCGTCACGAAGCTATGGTTCAGTTTGTAACCAGCGAACCCTTCGGACTTACATTCGAATCGACGCATGATCGTCCCGACCAGATGCAGATTACGATGGACTCGATTGCCGGAAGGAAAACCTACAGTCTCATCTTTGTCACCCAGGAACCCGGCAAGGACTTTTCGAACCGCAGGCTGACAATCCGTGTTCCTGGATTCCAGGACTACCGCATTCCTCTCCCCCTAAAGGACAAGCAGCTCTTTGAATATACTGTCAGCGACCCCTACTCGGTTCTGCGCAGCCCATTCTTCAATTATCTGGAGAAGGCACAAGAGCATTTCAACAACAGCGAATACCAGAAAGCCAAGGACAATTTTGAGCTGTGCCGCTATTGCCCCGAATACCTGAACGATACGGCTAACATCCTGCAGCACATCCAATTGTGCGATTCGATGCTGTTGTGGTACAACCAGGCTGTCGAGGCCGACCATTTCTTCCGCTATCATGAGGCCGTAACTGCCTACAGCAAACTGCTGGTTTATGATGGCAACGAAAAGCTTCGCCAGTCGATGTATGCAGCTCAGCGCAATTTCGATCGTGATTGTGAAGCCATCCTGAACATTGGTTTGAAGGAAATGGAGGCAGGTCACCTCGATCGTGCAGACCAGTTGCTCAATCAGGTGATTGACAACGGATGTACCCGATATGCAAAACAAGCGAGCGACAATCTGGAAATCGTACACAAGTCAAAACTTCGCAAGGACAGTCATTCGCGCACACTCCTCTTTGAATTTGGCCCTCAAAACAAGATGTTTGGTTTCACCTTCGGCGACTTCTACGCAAACAAGGCTTACGGCTGGTATGTGTCCCTGCTGGGGAATGGCAACCTATTCGATTTTATCGAAGGTGCCGAAGTAGAAGGACAATTCGACCTTCTTCCTTCCCCTCGTTTCAGCTATAAAGATGACACGTATGAGAATGATGACATAACAAAGATTTATCCGAAGAAGATGAAATACGAGCTGAATTTTGCGTTAGGTTCATCCTGGCATATCTGGATGCCTATCTACATTCACGCTGGTGTAGGTTACCATCTGGGCGGATTCGATATGTTTGATTATAAAGAAGCAGCCTCAATTAAAGACCCCAAGAATTTCAACAAGGATTGCACATCGACGAAACTATTCCACGGTGTTGCCCCCGAGGCCGGTATCGTCCTCAAATATTTTAGAGCAGCCCTCAAGTTTACATACAATTATACCATCTGGACCAACAAGGGCGACTACAAGGAGTTCTGTGATGACAATGTAAGTGGCTTCAAAGTGGGTATCGGCTTCTGCTGGTAAACTTCAAGTCCAGGCAGAAACACTATAACTAACAATAATAAGGAGAGAGCATCGAGTTTAACCTGGATGCTCTCTCCTTTTTTTCTAAACCGGATTCGAAGAATAGTTAGTCGGAATCCTTGAGTTTTTCAAGATTCTTCCTGGCTGTGTTATTTCCTTGTTCTGCAGCCTTTTCGTACCAATAGATCGCCTTTTCCTTGTCAGCAGCGACACCTTGTCCATAGAGATAGCAACTGCCAAGGTGGGCCTGTGCACTGGCGTTACCCTTGTCGGCAGCTTTCTGATACCATTCGACTGCGGCAGAATGATCCTGCTCTGTACCATGGCCAAGTAGGTAACAGCTTCCCAAGTTGTCCTGCGCTGTGACATCGCCCTTATTGGCAGCTTTCTTAAACCATTCGAAAGCCTGCTTGTAATTCTGGCTAACACCAGTGCCATTGTAATAACAACTGCCTAAATGGCTTTGAGCACTGGCCAGTCCCTGCTTTGCTGCACTATT
>JAEEGF010594058.1_pt1 | contig 49830 bp, 42 predicted proteins | sample 9134171 | NCBI WGS metagenome assembly JAEEGF01 (sample SAMN16246542, study PRJNA631951) | gut metagenome | biome: gut microbiome; feature: rumen; material: AP-attached | host: Bos | place: Iran: Karaj | collected 2018-10
GTTAGAAACATCTGGATTTTAAATGTTGGTGACTTAAAGCACAATGAGTTCCCCTTAAGCTACTTCCTTAATTTGGCTTACGACTTTGATAAGTGGGGAACAAAAGCTCCTAACACCACATTTAAATATACAAAAGAAGCCTTAAAGCTTCATTTTGGCAATAAGTTAACGGATGCGCAGGTTAAGCAGGCTGCCGATATTTTGACAGAAACAGTTAGAATTAACGGCCTTCGCCGCCCCGAAGCTTTAAACGAAGACATTTATCATCCCTGCCACTTTGAAGAAGCGGATGAAATGTTAAAGAGAGTCGATGCTCTTGAGAAAAAGCTTGCTAAGTTTGAAGAAACCCTTTCAAATGAATGCTTCAATGCATGGTATTCACTTGAAGGTTTCCAGACAAGAGCTTCAATCACGCTTTTAAGAATGCAGTTGTTTGGAGGAAAGAATAAGCTTTACGCTAAGCAGGGCCTTAAGAGTGCAAATGATCTTGCAGACTTAGTTTACGAAGAAATCATCGAAGATAAAGAGTTAAAGAAAGACTGGGCTAAGTTTAACCACGGAAAATGGAAGGGCCACGAGCTTGCAAGCCACGTAGGCTTTAGAAAGTGGAACGATGACGGCGCAAGATATCCAAATCAGTCTTACATCGAGCCCTTCGATGCGCCCAGACTCTTTGTAATGAGAGCTGACTCAGAAGAAATTTATGATAAAGTTTACGGTCCTGTAATGAGGATGCACATAGACGACTTCTTGTATGATGAAGAAAACACAGTTCGCATCAAGGTTGCAAACACAGGCGTAAAGAAAATTAACGTTAAGGTTGAAATCCCCGACGTTAAGTGGCTTAGCGTAGACAAAGAAAGCTTAAGCGTTGTAAATGAATCAATCATTACCTTTAAGTGCGATAAGTCAAAACTTAAAGGCGATAAGGAAGAAACCGCCCTTGTTAAGGTAACGGATTCAAGTACCGTTGTTGAACTTGAATTTAAGGTCGCAAACCGGTTTACAAAGGTTAAAAAGGGTGTGGTTATTCCCGGAAGATTTGGTTATTGCATAGAGGCAAAGAACTTTGAAAAAGAAGCTCCCAAGGGCTTTGAATGGAAAGAGCTTAAGGATTACGGTTTCTTTGGAAGCGGTATGAAGGTTTATCCTGATTTAGGTAAGTATAAAAAGGGAGAAGAACCTTCACTTAGCAAAGATATCTATGTAAACGATCCCGGTGAATACACTTTGGAAGTGGTATTTACACCTACAAACCCTCTTACAAGAGACGGAAAGCTTGGCTACAAGGTTTCTTTAAATAACGAAGAAGGTAAAGTATTAAACACCGTTTCAAAGGGATATAAAATCGGCTCCGGAAAAGATGTTGAATGGGGTCAGGGCGTTCTTACTCACAGAAGAAATTGTAAGAGCAAAGTTACCTTAAAAGAAGGTGTTAACAATATTAAAATTTCAATGATGGATGCAGGATTGGTGCCGTTAAGAGTTTACCTTTATAAGGAGGAACCTCCGGTTTCGTATCTTGGAATCAAACCTACAAAAGAAATGTAAAGGAGCGGCACAAAATGGAAATCGTTAATAATGAAAAGAAATTAAACGAGTACAGACAGAAAGCCATTGCACTTGTGAGCCAGATGAACCTTGAAGAAAAAGTAAGTCAGACTCTTCATCCCGCAAGTGCCATCGAAAGATTAAACGTAAAAGAGTATAACTGGTGGAACGAAGCTCTTCACGGAATTGCAAGAGCAGGTATCTCCACAATCTTCCCTCAGGCTATCGGCTTGGCGGCAACATTTGATGAAGACTTGCTTGAAAAAGTAGGTGACGCTGTTTCAACAGAAGGCCGTGCAAAGTACAACATGCAGGCAAGAAGAGAAGACAGAGATATTTATAAGGGCCTTACATTCTGGGCTCCGAATGTAAATATCTTCCGTGATCCCAGATGGGGAAGAGGCCATGAAACCTACGGAGAAGATCCTTATCTTACATCAAGACTCGGTGTTCGCTATGTATACGGTATTCAGGGACACGATGCAAAGCACTTAAAGGCTGCGGCTTGTGCAAAGCACTATGCTGTTCACTCAGGTCCCGAAGATATAAGACATGAGTTTAACGCAGTTGCCACAAAGCAGGATATGTTTGAAACATACCTTCCCGCATTTAAGGCTCTTGTACAGGAAGCAAAAGTTGAAGCCGTTATGGGCGCTTACAACAGAACAAACGGAGAGCCTTGCTGTGGTTCTAAGACTCTTCTTAAAGATTTGTTAAGAGACACATGGGGCTTTAAGGGCCATGTAACCAGTGACTGCTGGGCAATCAAAGACTTCCACGAAGGCCACCACGTAACCAACAGCCCCGTTGAATCAGTTGCTTTGGCAATGAACAACGGATGTGACTTAAACTGCGGTAACTTATTTGTATACTTAAAAGAAGCCGTTGAGCAGGGCCTTGTAAAAGAAGAAAGACTCGACGAAGCTTTGGTAAATCTTTTCACCACAAGATTTAAGCTTGGTATCATGGGCGATGAAACTGCATTTGATAAGATTCCTTACAATGTGGTAGACGATAAGTCCATGAAGGAATTTAACAAGGAAGTATCAAAGAAGTGTGCTGTACTTCTTAAAAACAAAAACGCACTACTTCCTTTAAACAAAAAGAAGATTAAAAACATTGCGGTTATCGGACCCAATGCGGATAACAGAAGAGCATTGGTTGGTAACTACGAAGGAACCGCATCAAGATATGTAACTGTACTTGAAGGAATGCAGGATTATCTTGGAGACAAGGTAAGAGTGTATACTTCCGAGGGATGCCACCTTTGCAAGCCCAAGGTAACCGACCTTGCAAACGGTAAGGACAGATTCTCTGAAGTTGAAGAAGTCTGCGCTCTTTCAGATGTAGTGGTTTGCGTAATGGGTCTTGACTCAGGACTTGAAGGAGAAGAAGGCGACCAGGGTAACCAGTACGCTTCAGGCGATAAGCCCAATCTTAACCTTCCCGGTCTTCAGCCTAAGATTTTGGAACTTGCAAAGAACAGCGGAAAGCCTGTAGTGCTTGTGGTTCTTTCAGGTTCAGCTCTTGACCTTTCATGGGCAGAAGAAAACGTTGATGCAATCATCCAGGGATGGTATCCCGGAGCTCAGGGCGGTGCGGCTTTGGCAGAACTTTTATTTGGCGATGCTAACCCCGAAGGAAAACTTCCCATCACCTTCTATTCATCAACAGACGATCTTCCTGAATTTACCGATTACTCAATGGAAGGCCGCACATACAGATACATTAAGAAAGATCCTTTATATCCTTTCGGATACGGACTTTCATACACAACCTACAATGTGCATGACTTAAAGGTAAGCTCAGATACTTTGACAGATGACGGAATCGATTTAGAAGTCCTTGTTAAAAACACAGGCGACTTTGCCGGAAGAGATACCATTCAGGCATATGTAAAGATTAATGCTGAAGCGGAACTTACACATGTTCCTAACTTCTCATTAAAGGGAATAAAGAAAGTTGAACTTTCAAAAGGAAAAGAAAAGAAAGTTACAATCCATCTTCCTATAGAAGCCTTCGCTCTTGCCGATGAAAACGGTGAATTTGTTGTAAACAAAGGAACCGCAACGGTTTATGTAGGCGACCAGGCTCCCGATAAGAGAAGCGAAGCTTTGACAGGAAAAGGCGTGTTAAACGCAACCGTTAAGATACCTGAAACAAAGAAATTATAAGATTTTAAGGCGCTCAAATGAGATTTGGGCGCCTTTTCTTATATTAAAAATATTTACAATGCGTTAATCCTCGTATTTTATTATGAATTAAAATGCAGGAGGAGCGTATGGATTTTATAAAATTTGCAGAAGGCTTCGGAGCCTTGACGTGTATCATGTCGGTACAAAAGAAATCGGACGATGAATACGGAGAATTAAGAATCGTTGCAGGCAACAAGGCTTACGTTGACTCTGTCGAGCATCCCGTGGGTGGACTTGAAATGAACACCACGAAATTTGTTCCAAACCAGCTCTACACCACATATATTCCTCCGGATCTAAATTTCGAAGAGGCTTGTTTTCAGGCTGCAGTAAAAAAGAAGGTAGTGCATTCCTACGTTCATCCCGAAAGATATGCATTTTGGTTTAACATGACATTTTTGCCCCTTATGTGTGACGAAGGGGATTTATGTTACTGCGCTTATACGATGGAATTAAACCCGGCAGCAGATATGGACAGAATGGCAAACGTTTCCGTGGAGGCATCCGCAAACGTTTTAAATACCTGTATTAAGTTAAGGGGCGCTGAAAACTTCAATGTCGCCATGAATGATGTAATAAAAGACATAAGAAAGTTATGCGGCGCGGCAAGCTGTATAATTCTGCTTTTTGATACCATAAATAAAAAGTGCGTAACTCTTTGCGAAGATAAGGCTGAGGGCTCGACCCTTCTTCCTATGGATGCTTATCTTGATGAAAACTTCTATGATCTTGCACAGTCATGGGAAGCAACAATAGCCGGAAGTAACTGCATTATTGCAAAGAATAAGCAGGGAATGGGAGAAATAAAGAAAAGAAACCCCAAGTGGTATGAGTCTTTAACAAATGCAAAAGTAGAATCCCTTGTTCTATTCCCTCTTAAAGCAAGAGGAGAAATTTTAGGATACATTTGGGCCTGCAATTTCGAAGCGGAAAGAGCTATCAGGATTAAAGAAACCCTTGAAATCACATCCTTTATCCTGGCATCTGAAATCGGTAATTACCTTCTTTTGGATAGATTAAAGATATTAAGCTCCATGGATTTACTTACGGGAGTTTTAAACAGAAACGAAATGAACAACGTAGTTTCTGAACTTTGCGCAGGTACCAGAGCGAAAGGAAAGTCTGCGGGAGTTGTGTTTGCGGACCTTAACGGACTTAAGACCGTAAACGATGAAGAAGGCCATCAGGCGGGAGACGATTTATTAAAGAGAGCGGCCCGTACTCTTCGCACTGTCTTTAGTGATGATGAGATTTTCAGAGCCGGCGGTGATGAATTTTCTGTTATTGTTACGGATATTTCTGAAGAGGAACTTGCAAAAAAGGCTGAAATGATTAAAACTAATTCTAAGGACTTTGAAGGAGTCAGCTTTGCCGTGGGTTACAGTCAGGTTTCAAAGGCAAAGGATATAAGAAAGGCCCTTAGAAAGGCAGATGAAAATATGTATGAGGACAAGCGTCTTTTCTACGAAGCACATCCCGAAAAGAGACGCGGCGCTCATAAAGATGACTTTAAAATGCAGGTAGAAAACAAAAAGGGGTAATGACCTTTAGCTAAAGACGGCTTTAATTGGGGAGCGACTTAATGTTAAAAGTATTAATCACATTACAAATAACGGTATTGGTGGTATCGCTTGTAAGTACTGTATTGCTTCTTCGCTTGCGAGGATCTGTTGACAACAAATTCCTCTTTGCAAGTGCTGTTTGCGTTGACATTTACGCGGCAGGATACATTCAGGAAATGCTTTGTAAAGGAATAGAAGCCAAGCGTATTGCCTTAGCTTTCGAATACGGAGGTCTGGTTTTTGCGGCCTTCTCTTTTGTTATGTTCGTTTTAAGATATTGTCATGTTAAGCTTCCCGATTGGCTTATTTTCCTGATAACGGGATATTGTCTTTTTATTCTGGCATGCGTTTCCATGGGGGAAAGAACCAACATCTATTACAGCAGCGTTGAAATCGCGCAGGGAAAATATTTTGAGTATCTGGCCCTTGGAAAAACGCCTTTGTATTATTCGTTTGCACTGTTTCAATTTGTGGAATTGGTGGTTGCCGTTACGGCCATCGCCATATACAGAAGTAAAGCTACAAGAAAAAATGAAAGAAAACGTTTGCTTATTTTATTGGTAGAGAGTTTGGTGCCCTTGGTGGGCCTCTCCCTTACAGTATTTGTAAGCACAAACGGTTGGGATCCAAGCCCGTTTCTTTTATCGATTTTAGTGTTTAGTATCACTATGACCCTTAAAGGCGGCCACTTGTACGACGTTATGAACTTAGCACATGACACCATGTATCAAAACGTGGGTAGTGCAATAGTGGTGGCGGATTCAGCCGAAAACTACATTGATTCAAATGCCATGGCAGAAAGCTGGTTTAAAGAAATAAACAACTGGGAGTCAGGCCAGGCGCTAAACGATTTCTTTGTACATCTTTTAAAAGAAGGGGAAACTTTCTTTGAAAGAGACGGAAAGTATTATAGGTGTGTGCGCACTAAGCTTTGGGAAAAGAAGGTTATGGTTGGCTACATCATGACCATAAGCGATATGACGGAAATTCGCCGTCAGATGGACAACATGCAGAAATTAAAGGAAGAAGCCGATACGGCAAACGAAGCAAAGAGTACCTTCCTTGCAAATATGTCCCATGAAATAAGAACACCTCTTAACGCCATTATCGGTATGGCGGAGCTATCGGAAAAAGAACGTTCCGAAAGCGTAGTTAAGGAATATATTTCACAGATTAAGTCTGCGGGTAAGATGCTTTTAGACATAGTAAGCGATGTTTTGGACTTTTCAAAGGCAGAATCCGGAAAGCTTGAGCTTGTGCCCGTTGAATTTGATACGCTTGATTTCTTTAATTCCATTATTAATGTTACAAACATGCGTATCGGTGATAAGCCAATAGACTTTAAGGTAGATATCGATCCCACGATTCCTAAAAAGCTTTACGGAGACGACGTTCATCTAAGACAGATATTAATGAACCTTTTGTCAAATGCCGAAAAGTTTACTCAGTCAGGATTTGTGCGCCTTACTATCGATTCAAAGAGAGAGGGCCACGGCATAAGGCTTTACGGCTCTGTTGAAGATACCGGAATCGGCATTAAGGATGAAGATAAGGATAAGCTCTTTACTGCTTTCCAGCAGATAGATACAAGAAAGAATCGAAAGATAGAAGGAAGCGGCTTAGGCCTTGCAATCTTTGCTCAGCTTGTAACCTTAATGCAGGGAACCTATTCCGTTGAAAGTAAATACGGAGAAGGCACAAAGTTTTCTTTTAACGTAATACTTGATATTGCAAACGATGAGCCATTCTCAACTGCAGAAAGAAAAGAATTTACACTTCAAAAAATCACTGCATTTTCTTTGTACGGAGAAGTGTCTGAAGAAGAACAAGAAAAAGAACAGTCGAAGGTAAATCTTATCCCCGACTATTCGAAATACTCAATTCTTGTGGTTGATGACAATAAGGTAAATGTAAGAGTGCTTTGCGCGTTCTTAAAACACTTTAACGTGGTGGCCGATACGGCATACTCCGGAATGGAAGCCATCGACATGGTGCAAAAGAAAGAATACGACCTTATATTTATGGACCACATGATGCCTGAAATGGACGGTGTTGAAACCACCCAGAGAATAAGAGAGCTTGACAGCGACAATGCTCAGAATGTTCCTATCGTTGCCTGCACGGCAAACGTGGTTTCAAGCGTAAAAGAACTTTTCCTGCAGGCAGGAATGAACGACTTCGTGCCAAAGCCTATTCAGCTTGAAGTTTTAATGGAAATAATGGCAAAGTATTTAAAATAAGCATAAAAAACGGCATAGATGCATATTTATAAGCAAAATGACGTATAAAACCTGTAATACATGAATATTTATGTACATTTATACACAAAAAATAAATATTCATGTATTTTTATGCAAAAAGTATTGCATAATTATTTATGCGGTGCTATACTCTCCACTTGTAAAGAACTTTTAAGTATGAAAGGAATTAAACAGATGAAGAAGTTAGCAGCTTTAGTTTTAAGCGTTGTAATGATGGCAATGCTTGCAGGATGCGGAAGTAAGTCACTTCCCAATACAGTGTTTACACTTGATGACCTTGAAGGAAAAACAATCGGTGTTCAGCTTGGAACAACCGGTGATATTTATGCAACAGATGTAAAGGATGCAACAATCGAGCGTTACTCAAAGGGAGTTGACGCCATCCAGTCACTTATTAGCGGTAAAGTTGATTGCGTAATTATCGACGCTCAGCCCGCAAAGGCATTCGTTGAAAAGAATTCAGGAAAGCTTGATATTTTATCAGAGCCCTTTGCTTTGGAAGAATATGCAATCTGTGTATCAAAAGACAACAAGTCTCTTACAGAAGATATCAACAAAGCACTTGCAGAGCTTAAGGCAAACGGAACAATGGATAAGATTATCGCAAACTACATCGGCGATAAGAAAGGTACCTGCCCTTACGAAAAGGATGCAAACAACACAGGCGCAAACGGTACACTTATCATGGCTACAAACGCTTTCTTTGAACCCTATGAATACTATGAAGACGGTAAGGTAGTGGGAATTGATGCAGAAATGGCTCAGGCAGTAGCAGATGTACTCGGAAAGAGCTTAATGATTGAAGATATGGAATTTGATTCAATTATTGCAGCTGTTCAGACAGGCAAGGCAGATATCGGTGTAGCCGGCATGACAGTTACCGAAGAACGTCTTCAGAATATCGATTTCACAGATTCTTACACAACATCGACACAGGTAATCGTGGTACGTAAATAATGGAAATCAAAGAAAAATTTATTGCAACATTTGTTAAGGAAAATCGTTACGATTTCTTTATAAAAGGTTTATCTAACACCCTTATAATTTCAATATGTGCAGCGCTTTTAGGAATCCTTATCGGATTCCTTATTGCGATTATAAGGACAACACATGATAACAATAAAAAGAAGAACGTTTTCCTTGATGTATTAAATATATTTGCAAAGGTATATTTGACAGTAATAAGAGGAACGCCCGCAACGGTTCAGCTTTTGATCATGTACTATATAATCATGTCAAACAGCACAAACAAAATTTTGATAGCTATAATGACTTTTGGAATTAATTCAGGAGCTTACGTGGCTGAAATTGTGCGTTCCGGCATTCAGTCAATCGATAAAGGACAGTTTGAAGCGGGAAGAAGCTTAGGCCTTTCATATGCTAAAACCATGTGGTTTATCATTGTGCCCCAGGCCTTTAAAAATGTGCTTCCTGCCCTTGCAAACGAATTTATAACATTACTTAAAGAAACCTCCATTTCAGGATATATTGCTTTAAACGATTTAACCCGTGCGGGAGATATAATCAGAAGTTTAACCTACGAAACTTTCTTCCCCCTCTTTACAGTTGCGGCAATTTATCTTTTAATGGTAATGGTGCTTACAAACCTTGTGGGCAAACTTGAAAGGAGGCTTAAGAAGAATGAGCGTTAATGACGATCAGGTCTTGTTTGAAATTACAAACTTAAGCAAATCCTTTGAAGGAACCGACGTTTTAAAGGGAATATCCACAACCGTTAAAAAAGGTGAGGTGCTTGCAATTATCGGCCCTTCGGGTTCGGGCAAATCCACATTTTTAAGATGCTTAAATCTGTTGGAAGAGCCAACGGGAGGAGAAATTCTCTTTGAAGGAAGTAAGCTAAACGATCCCAAAAGCGATATAAACGCCTTAAGAGAGCGAATCGGAATGGTGTTTCAGCAGTTTAATCTTTTCCCTCATATGAGTGTGAAAGAAAACATTGAACTTGCACCCATGAAGGTCCTTAAAAAGTCAAAGGAAGAAGCTTCAAAGAAGGCGGATGAATTGCTTAAAAGAATCGGACTTTTCGATAAAGCCGATTCATATCCAAACCAGTTATCGGGAGGCCAGAAACAGCGTATTGCAATTGCGAGAGCTTTGGCAATGGACCCTGATGTTATGCTCTTTGATGAGCCAACATCGGCTCTTGACCCTGAGATGGTTGGAGAAGTATTGGAATTAATGAAAGAACTTGCAAGATCCGGCATGACGATGGCCGTCGTTACTCATGAAATGGGCTTTGCAAGAGAAGTTGCAACCAGAGTCATTTTCATTGATGAAGGAGTTATCAAAGAAGAAGGGGCGCCTGAGGACTTTTTTTCGAATCCGAAGGATCAAAGACTTAAGGACTTTTTGTCTAAAGTCTTATAAGGGCAAATTTATTAAAGAAATGACAACATGGGCATGGTCCCAAGGCTAACGGATGTGATATCATTCAGTTAGTTATTATTCCATTTGGGAGGGAAATATGGCAGTAAAGATTTATGTTACAAAGAATTACGACGAATTAAGTAAGGTTGCAGCAAATATTTTGGCGGCTAAGGTGGTGCTTAAGCCTGATTGTGTACTTGGACTTGCAACAGGTTCCACACCCATCGGTACCTACAAAAACCTTATAAAGAAGTACGAAGACGGCGATTTGGACTTTTCAAAGGTTACAACAGTAAACCTTGATGAGTACAGAGGATTGGAAAGAACTCATGACCAAAGTTATTACTACTTTATGCACGACAATCTTTTTGATCATGTTAATTTAAGAAAGGATGCAAGCTTCTTGCCCGACGGTTCTAAGCCCGATGCAGCAAAGGAGTGTGAAGCATATGAAGCCAAGGTGGCTTCTTTAGGATATGCAGACATTCAGCTTCTTGGTATCGGAAGAAACGGACATATCGGATTCAACGAGCCTTGCGATGAGTTTATCCAGAAAACTCACTGTGTTGATTTGACAGAGTCTACAATCGAAGCAAACAAGCGCTTCTTTGCATCAGCAAACGATGTTCCAAAGCAAGCTTACACAATGGGTATCGGAACAATCATGAACGCAAAGAGCATCTTGATTTTGGCAAGCGGAAAAGACAAAGCTGAAGCTGTAAAGAATTCATTCTTCGGACCTGTAACACCTCAGGTTCCCGCTTCAATCTTACAGTTCCATCAGGATGTAACATTGGTGGTTGATGAAGACGCATATTCGCTTTGTAAATAATTACTATAAAAATCGGTTGCGTAAAACGAAACTTAAATCAATGGAAATCAAATAAGCGAAAAAGCCTGTAATTACGGCATTTAAACCCGAAGCTAGCCTTCGGGTTTTTTTATACGGCCTTAAGTAAACAATTAAGTTAAAAAAGTGTGATTTGAACAGTTTTTTGGCTTATACATGTGAAAAATAACAAAATTTTTCGAAACAAAAATAATCATAATTACCAAAAAAGGTAAAAATGACAAGAAAAGTATAAAAATAAGTTGCAAAAGTATAAAAATTGTTGTATCTTAAAGCTACGAAAACGATTAAGAAGCGGTTTTCGGTAATTGTGCGAGGTTTAAGGTATGAAAGATTTCTTTAGAAACACCTGGAAGCACAGAGCTCACGTAGTAATGGCTCTGCCGGTTTTCCTAATTTTATTCTTTATAATGTATGTTCCCATGGCCGGTTTGGTTATGGCATTTAAAGATTATGATTTTTCGTTGGGTATTTTCAGAAGCCCTTGGGCAGGCTTAAAGAACTTTAACTTTATGCTTGTGTCTAAAGACATGTTTGTAAGAATGACAAAGAATACAATTTTGTATTACTTGCTTTTTACATCCGTGGGTACATTTTTAAATGTAACTCTTGCAATCGCAATCGATCAGCTTTTATTTAAGAAAATGGCAAAGACCATGCAGACGATAATGATTATCCCCGTATTCATTTCATACGCTGCGGTTCAGTTTATCGTTTATGCATTCTTAGGCTCTAACACAGGACTTATAAACCACATGCTTGGAACCAACATTAAGTTTTATTCAAACGGAACTCTTTGGCCGTGGATACTTCTTATTGTAAAGATCTGGAAAGATACAGGTTATGGTTCGGTTCTTTACATGTCGGTACTTGCCGGTATCGATTCAGAGCTTTATGAAGCTGCTGAAATCGACGGTGCAAATAAGTGGAGAAAGATTTGGCACATCACACTTCCTTCCCTTATTCCTATGGTTACGGTAATGCTTCTTTTGTCGGTAGGTAATGTAATGAGATCCGATACAGGTCTTTTCTACCAGGTTACACGTAACAACGGTGGACTTTATAAGTACACTCAGGTTATCGATTCCTACGTACTTAACTCAATTTTGAGAAGTTCGGACTTCGGATACACTGCAGCTGCATCACTTTTCCAGTCTGTAGTCGGTTTATTGTTAATGTTATTTGCAAACTGGCTGGTTCGTAAGATTGAACCGGAAAATGCATTGTTTTAAGGAGGCTTTGAAGTATGAGCAAAAAGAAGAACAGTGCATTGGATATTGCACCTTCAAGAAGAGAAAGAAAAGGATTTGGCCAATACGTATTGGCATTAATACTCCTTATATATACCGTAGTTTGTTTCTTGCCCGTATGGCTTGTATTCGTTGCAGCATTTACGGATGAAAAAACAATTGCAAGAAACGGTTTCGCATTCTGGCCTGAAAAATGGTCACTCAACGGTGTTAACGCAGTTTTAAAATACGGCGACAAGCTTGTAAGTTCATACGGAGTAACGATTTTCGTTACAGTAGCGGGAACTTTCTTAGGCCTTTTGGTAATGAGCATGTTTGCTTATTCCATCAGCCGTAAAGATTTCAGACTTTCAAAATTTTTATCGGTTTATTTGCTGATTCCCATGCTTTTTAACGGCGGTCAGCTTTCGGGTTACATTTGCTTTACAACTTACTATCACTTAAAGGATAACCTTTGGGTATTGATTTTACCTTTGTGTGTAACAACGATGAACGTAATCATCCTTCGTACATACATTGCAAACTCGATTCCCGGAGAACTTATGGAAGCCGCAAAGATAGACGGTGCGGGAGAATACAGAACATTCTTCCAGATCACACTTCCTTTGCTTAAGCCTTCACTTGCGGCCGTTGGATTTATGATGGCTACCGCATACTGGAACGATTGGCAGAACGCTCTTATGTACATCGATACAGATAAAAAGAAACCCTTACAGCTTCTTCTTATCAACATTCAAAAGAGTATAGAGTTCCTGCTTAACAACAATAACGTTCCTTCGTCGGTAAGAGCTGCAATGGGTGGCACAATTCCTCAGTACTCATCAACGATGGCAACGGTTATCGTGGTAATCGGACCTATCATGATAGCTTATCCTTTCTTCCAGAAGTATTTCATTAAGGGCCTTACGGTTGGCTCAGTAAAAGGGTGATATTTATCTGCTTTTTATGGCGGTAAATATAGATACTAAAAACATTTTTTAATGGGAGGACAAAAAAATGAAAAAATTGTTAGCCGGCATTCTTGCTGCAACAATGATGCTTTCTCTCTGTGCTTGCGGTGCTAAGACAGAAACACCTGCTTCTAAGACCGAAACAGCTCAGACAGAAACAAAGACAGAAACAAACAACACAGAAACTACTACAGATTCAGGAGCAACAAACATCGTTGTTTACAGAGCTTGCTTCAACAACGGTAACCCCGATTCTGCAAAGACAAAAGAAATCGAAACAGCAATCAACGACTATATCAAAGACAAGATCAACGTTCAGATCACTCTCTTCGATGTAGGAAGCGGTGAATATCAGGAGAAGGCAAACCTCGCTCTTAACAACAACGAAATCAACCTTCTTTGGACAGCTGCTTGGGAAGATACAATCGGAACAAAGCAGTTATATGCTAAGAAAGCTGCATACGACATCACAGATCTTTTACCCGGAACAGACCTTTACAACTCAATGGATGCTAACCAGTGGGAAGGTACAAAGTACGGCGGAAGAAACTACTATGTTCCTGTTTACAAGGACAACGTAGAAGGTTACAACCTTATGTTCAGACAGGCACTTGTTGATCAGTTTGGTTGGGATCTTTCTTCTGTAAAGGGCCTTGCTGACATCGAGCCCATGCTCGCTGATGCTAAGGGTGAAGGACTTCCTTATCCTTTCTTGCTTCAGAAGACAGCTATGTTCTACAGATTCTACATCGACAGCTTTGATTTCTTCACAGGCGATGCTAACGGTGACTTCGTAGCAGTTGACCGTGATACAAACGAAGTAGTTGATACTATTCTTAGCCCTGAATATCTTGAATATTGTAAGTTAATGGCTAAGTGGTCAGCTCTTGGCTACATCTCAGAAGATGAAGCTGCTAAGCAGACAACAGATACCACAACTCAGACTCAGGATTGGGCAGTTTCATGGTGGACAGACGTTCCTAACAACGACGAAGCAGATGGTCGTTACGGTCAGGACGTAACAATGGTTAAGTGCACAAAGAACTACATGCACACAGACTCAGCTCTTGGTTCATGTTTTGCTATTACAGCTAACTCAACAGAAGAACAGGCTAAGGCTTGTATCGACTTCTTAGGTCTCCTTTACACAGATAAGGCTCTTGCAGACCTTTACACATACGGTGTTGAAGGAACAGACTTCACATATGATGCAGACGGATACGTTGTAAAGAACGATTCTCCTTACAACCACTCAATGTGGGAATCAGCATCAGCTACAGTTGTAACAGCAGAAGCATCTTCACCTTACACACCTCAGATGTACAAAGACTTCAACGGTTCAGCAGTTGTTTCTTGCGCAAGCGGATTCCAGTTTGATAAAGAGCCCGTTAAGGATAAGTACACAGCATGCCAGAACGTATTTGAAGAATACGGATTCATGCTTGAAACAGGTTACTTCGCAGAAGACGAAGTAGAAGCTAAGCTTGCTGAATATCAGGAAAAGCTTGATGAAGCAGGTTACCAGGATGTTCTTTCAACATTCCAGGAACAGTACAACGAATGGAAGAAAGCTAACTAATCTTTCATACATACTGATTAAGTAAAAAGCAAATTTGGACCACTTCGAAAGAAGTGGTCCTTTTTTGATTTATTTAATTATTATTTTTAGAGATAATGAGGTATAATAAAAAAGATTTATATAGTAAATCTAAAACCATATAAACACGTAAGGGGAAAATCGTGAATATAAGGAATATAAAGGGGTACATTGCTTTATTTACATGCATGGCGCTGGTTGTGCTGGTGTTTTTGTGCGCGTTGAATGAAAGACCCGAAGAAAACAAGATTCAATTGGCTATGGTAGGCGACGCCAATATAGAATGGCAGGTGTCCGGCTGCGAGGATAAGGATTTTCCGGTTATATTAAGGGATATGGAAGGAAAGGCCATAGAGCTTTGCGGCACATTACCAAGTAAAATTGAAGATAACTACGGCCTTATGATGAATACAATATTCAGTAAGTGCATCATTAAGGTGGACGGAAACAAAATAGCTTCTTTTGCCGAAGACATTACAGGCGTTAAGGGAAAGATGGTAGGGGATGTGCGCCTTATTGTGCCCATCACACCCGATATGGCGGGAAAAGAAATTGCCATAAGCATCATGCCTTATCATTCCATAAGACTTAATGTGGAAAAGCCTGTTTTTGGAAATCTTGACTCCTTAAGAGGCTCGGTGGTTCATAAAAATCAGATTCACTTTTTGATAATCGTCTTTATGCTTGCCATCATGATCTTAAGCATCTGTTTTATGATTTATCAGGCGAAGAAGGGAAACAAGAAGATTGTTCCCATAAACGGATACTTTATAGGCATTGTATTCTTGGCGAGTGTCTGGATTTTTTGTAACAGTGACATCCCACAGTTTCTTTCAAACCGCACCCAGACTTTTTGTATTGTGGGGACCCTTGCTTTATCGATGATCGGAATCCCTTACATGGGTTATTTTTCGTGCGTTATAAAAAGAGAAACAAGTTTCTTTAAGGTAATGGAGCTTATCGGCTGGCTGTGCCCGATAGTTGTAATAATCGGCTATGTTACGGATATTTATGCGCCCATAGATGTTTTGGGCCTTACCCATCTTTACATTTTGGTGGCAGGTTTAGGCTCCTTTGTCTATGCGGCGATTGAACAAAAGGGCGGAGATTTCAGGAAACGCCTTGTGCTTATAGAATCGGTTACGATGATTTTAACCGCAGTGTTTGCTCTTGCGTCTTTCATCGCATCACCTTCCGGACGAAGCTTTGCAGTTGTGGGAGGCGTGGGGCTCTTTGTGTTTGTGGCGGAGATTCTCTCGCTGCTTGTGTATGATGAGACAAACTACATTAAAGAAAGAAAATACCTTGATACCTACGAAGAGATTACTTATAAAGATGTATTAACCGGAATAGAGAACCGGGTTTCTTTTGACAAAAAGCTTGATGAATTAAAAGAATCGGCCAAGGGAAAATACGAAACCTTGATTTTGTTTGACCTTGATTGCTTAAGAGAAGTTAATGACAATTACGGATTTGACGAAGGCGATGCCTATATCGTTGACTTTGCCGAGTGCTTAAAGAAAATTTATGAACCTAAGGGCGATTATTTCAGACTCGGTGGAGATGAATTTGCAGCCTTAATACCCGGCAATGACTTTGATCCCGATGAATCGATAGATGAACTTTTAAAAGAAGTTAACTATATTAACAGAATAAAGAAACGTTCGCTTTCCTTTATAAGCGGATGGATTCAAAAAGAGATTACTGATGATTTAAATTTCAAAAGAGATTTCTACCGCCTGGCGGACCAGTCTCTTTGCGCTATGAAGATTAGGCAGAGTTTTGCTAAAAGTGAAGATTTTAAGGAGGAATAAAAATGCCAAATCCTGCAGATATCATGAAACTTATGGGGTTTAAGAATAAATTTGAAGCTAATCACCCCAGATTTGTTTCTTTTATTAAAGATGTTGCCAGAGTTGGAGTAGGTGAGGGAGACATATTGGAAGTATCCATCACAAAGCCCGACGGCACCAAAACCACTGCAAACATCAAGGTTACGGCCGATGATGTGGCTATGGTAAATGAACTTAAGAACATGAGGTAAAACAGGAATATCTATTAGAAAAACAGGACTCAAAGAAAAACATCGAAAAAAATCGGTGTTTTTTTCTTTTTAACTCTAAAGATATAAAATAAAGTGCCGATAAAGTTAGTAGAGAATTAGAAAAAGCGTGTAAACGCGAAGGAGGGAACATATGCGTATAGAAGCCTATACACAAGTTCAGCAACTCTATAATTCCTCTAAGGTACAGAAGGAACAAAATGTAGCAAAGAAGGGACAGACGGACCAGGTCCACATCTCTTCAAGAGGACTCGATATTCAGGTAGCTAGCGCAGCTGTAAAGGGCGCAAGCGACATTCGTCTCGATGTCTGCGAACCTTTGAAACAGGCTGTTAAGAATGGTACCTATGATGTGAGTTCAGAAAGTTTTGCTGACAAATTGTTACAGAAGTACGAGGAATTGCGCTAGGGAGGCTTAAGTGGCTAGTCTTATTGACACACTTGTTGATGTACTTAACAAGGAAAATGATGAATACGAAAAGCTACTTGACCTCTCTAAGGGCAAGACCGAGGTCATCGTTAAGGGTGATTTGAATGCCTTAGCTGTGATTACGGATAAGGAGCAGCTGATTGTCACAAAAATCACGGCGCTTGAAAATGAGCGCACCGAAACGATGAACGAGATTGCTAAGATCCTAAACACGGATGTTGCGGAACTGAAGCTTGATGTTTTGGTGGATTTACTTCAAAAGAAGCCAAAAGAACAAAAGAAACTATCGTTGATTCATGACAAACTTCACACCACTCTTTATGAAATGAAATTCATAAACGAGCAGAATGCAGAGCTTTTAAAAAGCGCAATAGATATGGTGAATTTTGACATGAATATGATTCAAGCCATGAGAAAGGCACCGGAAACGGCCAACTACAATAAGGGCGCTTACAACACAGGAAGCTCCCTTGGCACAATGTCCGGCACTTTCGACGCTAAACAGTGATGAGCACCCGGTTCTTATTATTATGGACCGGGTTGTATATACTAAGGAGATCGTAACATGCCGTTAATGGGAGCTATTTATGTAGGAACTTCAGGATTGCAAACGGGACAGAATGCTCTCAACACGACTGCGCATAACCTGTCAAATATGGACACTCAGGGCTACGTGCGTCAACAGGTATACCTTGGTAACCGTGTGTACAACACGATTAAGCAGGGTTCCGTATCTGTGGCTTCACAGCAGGTAGGCTTAGGTGTTTCATATGATAAAGTTCGCCAGGTGAGAGATTATTTTCTCGACTTGTCTTACCGTAAAGAAAACGGTAGGGCTGCTTTTTATGCTACAGCTTACGATGCAATGAATGAAGTTGAAGATTTGCTGGATGAGTTAAATGACGATGCCAGTTTTCATCAGGCAATGACCAACATGTGGTCAACAATCGAAGAACTTTCAAAAACTCCCGATGATACAGCGGTTCAAAGAATGTTAATTCAGAACTGCTCATCTTTCTTAACAAATGCGACTCAGGTTTACCAAGGTCTTCAGGACTATCAGATTGAGTTAAACGTTAAGATTAAGGAGAAAGTTGAAAGAATCAACGAGCTTGGCCATAACATATTAAAGTTAAATGATGAGATTCGAAAAATTGAGGTTGGTGGGATTGAAAGAGCGAACGATATGCGCGACACAAGAAACAAATACCTCGATGAACTTTCGGGTCTTTGTCGCATATCATATTCTGAAAATATTTACGGCTCCGTAACCGTGCAGGTTGAAGGACAGGACTTTGTTGCAGCGGATACCGTATACGATATAGAACTTTACACCGATGCAAGAACAGGATTCTATACTCCTTACTGGAAATTAAATGCAAGACCTTATGTAGATGATGAAGGCATGGATCAGATCGATATTTCCGGAGCATTGGTATTTAAGACAACACAGCTTATTTCTTCTGACAGAAATACAGACATCGGAGAACTTCGCTCCATGTTATATGTAAGAGGAGATAAGGTTGCTAACTTTACAGACATTCCCGTAAAGCCCGTTGTTCCCGATTCTTCAAAGTATCCACTTGGAGTAACGGACCCTCAGTATATCGCTGATGTTGAGCAGTACACAAAAGACTTAAAGAAATACGAAGAAGATGTTGAATATTACAACAAGACAATTGCTCAGTCGGTTTGTATGAATGTTCAGGCAGAGTTTGACCAGCTTATACACAACGTGGCAATAGCAGTAAACGATGTTTTGCATAAAGCGTGGGAAGCTTCAAAAGGAACATACATGGCAGCCGATGACGGCTCGCCTTTACAGATATTTATGAAAGCTCAGTCCGATGGCTACAGAAAAGAAGGAACAGCCGGCGACTACACAGACTGGGTATACAACGAGGAAGTTTTGGATGATGACTATCTTACAGATACTCTTTATTCAATTCCTAATCTTATAATCAATCCGGATCTTATAAGAGAAGCCGGAAAGATGAAGTTTAGAAAAGCAGACGGAACGGTTGACTATGAAACGGCAAAAGCCTTAGCTGATGCATTCGATGCGGATATTTACAGGCTTAACCCCAACGTAGCCACAAGATGTTCTTTAAACACCTACTACACAAACCTTGTTTCACAGGTTGCAAACTCAGGTGCCGTATATAAAAACATTTCGGAAAACCAGGATAAAACAGTTGCAAGCCTTGACCACAAGCGTGAGCAGGTAATCGGGGTTTCTTCAGACGAAGAACTCACAAACATGGTAAAGTTTCAAAATGCATTCAACGCTTCAAGCAGATATATAAATGTAATCGACGAAATGTTGGAACACATCATCAATCAGCTTGGAACCAGATAGAAAGGAGTCATAAGTGCCTTCACAATTTTTTGGATTAAACATTTCATATACAGGCTTGCTTGCAGCAAATGCAGCACTTAATACAACGGCCAACAATATCTCAAATGTTGAAACAGAAGGATATTCACGCCAGGAAGCAATTCAGGAAGCAAGCGCGGCATTAAGAGTGTTTACCACTTACGGCTGTGCGGGCTCAGGTGTAGATACAATTGCTATCGAAAGAATACATGATGACTTCTATGATGATAAATTCCGTGATTCAAACCAGAAGCTTGGAAGAATTTCCGCCAAAGCTTACTATATGAAGTCTGTAGAAAATTATTTTCAGGAAACAGATACAATAAACGGTTTTAACTCATCTTTTAACCTTATGTATAACGCCCTTGAAGAAGTGCAGAAAAATGCCGGAGACAAAGCAACAAAGGCTCAGTTTGTAATGTATGCCCAGTCCCTTTGCGATTATTTTAACGGCGTGGCAAACCAGTTATCAGAGCTTCAGAAGGACGTTAATACAGAAATTAAAGATACGGTTTCGGAAATCAATTCAATCGCATCACAGATAGCTACACTTAATAAGCAGATTAACGTTATAGAGCTTACGGGAGCAAAGGCAAATGAATTAAGAGATAAAAGAACTCTTCTTTTAGATAAGCTTTCAGAATATGTTTCTTGTGAAGTAACAGAAACTCCTATAAGAGATGAAGCAAACAACTATGATACCGGCGCCAACAGATTTGTGGTTACAATCGCCGGAAATCAGCTCTTGGTTGATACAAACGAGTTTAGAGAAATCGAATGTAACGCAAGAGAAAACAACGAGACTATGAACCAGTCAGACACAAAAGGTCTTTACGATCTTGGCTGGACTGACGGAAATACATTTAATATCTACAGCACTTTGATAGGCGGAAAACTTCAGGGACTTATCGAAATGCGTGACGGAAACAATACAGAAAACTTCAGAGGTGTCGTAAAGAACGTTGATACTCAGAACAGCACTGTAAAGATCCAGGTTACCGATGATTATTTAAAGGACCTTGATAAGTGTACTTTGGCAACGGGTGGCGGAAAGATTTCTTTAGGCTCTGAAACCTATCACTACACCGACTGGACCTATGAGTACAATAAAACAACAGGCGAATGCTTCTACACATTCAATATAGATCCAAACTATGATGAATGTATTCTTTCTACATCAAGACTTGAGTTGGAAGCAAACGTAGGAAAGAGCATAGATTTCCAAGGAATTCCTTATTATCAGGAACAGTTAAACGAATTTGTAAGACTTTACTCAAGAACCTTTAACGATATTCTTACACAGAATAATTCCGTTGACGGTTACAAAAATCCCGCCACAAGACTTTTCTTTGCGGATAATGTTCTTGGGGGACAGCTTACATTTGATGATTACTATGCAAACAGCGCAGCAAATGTAGTAACCATTTCAAACTCCGATGACAGCTACTACAGACTTACGGCTGCGAACTTTGAAGTAAGCGAATATATCGCACAGGATGCAAACCGCCTTGCTACAAGAACCGGCGCATCAGACGGCGAATCAAAGTCAGACGTTGTGGATCAGCTTATTGCATTAAAAACAGATAAGACAATGTTTTCTTTCAGAGGCGGCTCTGCAAGCGAATTTTTACAATCCGTTCTTTCAGACGTAGCCTTAAACGCATCAAGAGCAAATAGGTCGGAGACCTATTACTCCACAATGACAAAGACAGTTAACAACCAAAGAATTTCCATATCGGGCGTTGATTCCGATGAAGAGGCAATAAGCCTTGTTAAATTCCAAAACGCCTACGATCTGGCTTCAAGGATGATCCAGACATTTACTGAAATTTACGACAGATTAATTTTACAAACGGGTGTATAAAATCATGATTTTTGCCGATATATACTTTAGAGCGTATTATTGGCAGCACCCCATGGAGACTAATCATGAGAATAACCAACAAGATCATCCAGAACAATTCTATTTCAAACATTAACGTAAACAAAAATCTGCAGGATTCATTGTCCACAATGATTGCAAGCAGAAAGAAAATATCAAGACCTTCGGAAGATCCCATTATAGCATTGAGATCTTTAAGACTTAGAACCAGCGTAAATCAGACCACACAGTACGTTGAAAAGAACGTACAGGATGCAAAGAGCTGGCTTAAGGTTACGGAAGACGCCATCACACAGCTTTCGGATGCTATCGTTGATATTAGAAAGCTCTATGTAAAGGGCACTCAGGATACATTAACAGCATCCGACAGAAAGGTTATAACCGATAACCTTAAATCTTTCGCAGCAGAAATCTATAACACAGGTAATGTGGACTTTGCGGGAAGAAGCGTATTTACAGGATTTAGAACAGACTCTCCTTTGGTGTTCCAAAAGGATGAAGACGTGAAATACGATATTGAGGAAACCTTTAAATCCGTAAAGGTTGACGAAACAACTTATATTAATTTAGACGACAGCGAATTAAACGTATACACAAAGAACATTACAAGAGTAAGGCTTTCTTATAATGACTTGTCACAGACAACCGCTCCTTCGGAATTTAAGATTAAGGCAGCGGGAAAAGAGTTAGACTTAACGGGACAGGTTCAGATTAAATCGGTGAGTGATGAGCCTTACAAGTTTATTGCGGAAAATCCCGGCGAAGTAGCATACATACCCGAAACCGGTGAAATTTTAATCGGTGAAAATGTGGCAGTTAATGACGGAACAGGAAACATGATTCCTGTCACAAAAGACAACATTGAAGATGTTAATGTTACTTATAGGAAAGATACGTGGAGCAAGGGTGATTTAAGACCCGAACACTACTTTAACTGTTATGACAGAACAAATAACATCGATTATACCTCTCATAACGGAGAGATAGAGTATAATGTAGGTGTAAACCAGTCATTAAGAATAAACACAAACGCAGAAGAGTGCTTTTCACACAACATCGTAAGAGACTTAGAAGATGTTATGTATGCCCTCGGAGAAGTGGAATCAATCGAAGCAAAGATTGCTGATATCGAAAAAGAAATCAAGAGCTACGATGAAACACAGGAAGCTTTAATAAAGGATGCTCAGGCTAGACTTGATTCAGCAAAGAAGTCTAAAACCTTTATTGATGAAAAGCTTCACTCCTTATTCTCCGGATGCATCACAAATGCCGATAAGTATCTTGAAGATAACAACGTAGCACTTACAAACTGCGGTACAAGATCCAAGAGATTAGACCTTGTAGAAAATAGACTTGATACACAGCTTTCGACCTTAAAAGAACTTAAGAGCGAAAACGAAGATGCGGACATTGCGGAAACCGCAATCCGTTTAAAGAGCGCAGAATATGCATATGATGCAGCGCTTATGTCTACAGCCAAGATAATTAAGGAAAACTTACTTAATTACGTATAGGAGGAACAATATGACTATTGAGACACGAGTTTTTGGCGAGGTTTCCATTGATCCTACCAAAATAATCCATTTTGAAAATGGGATCATCGGATTTCCGGATTTACAGGATTTTGCCCTGATATACGATATCGAAAAGGGCGATAACGCAGGAATACGCTGGATGCAGTCATTACAGGAACCTGCATTTGCAATGCCTGTTATGGACCCCCTTATTGTAAGCCCCACTTACAACCCGGAAGTTGACGAAGAAATTCTTAAACCCGTGGGCAATCTTGATCCCGAAGAAACATTAGTACTTGTTACAGTTACCGTTCCTAAGGACTTAACCAAGATGAGCGTAAACTTAAGAGCTCCCATGGTCATTAACGTTACTGAAAGAAAAGCTGTTCAGATCATCCTTGATTCTGAAGAGTACATGATTAAGTTCCCCATCTATGAAATTTTGAAAGAGGGAAAGAAGGAGGGCACATGTTAGCATTATCACGTAAAAAGAATGAAGCCCTCGTAATCAACAATAACATTGAGATCACGATATTGGAGATTAAGGGCGAGCAGGTAAAAATCGGTATCTCAGCTCCAAAGGAAGTGCCGATTTACAGAAAAGAAGTTTACTTACAGATTCAGGAATCCAATAAGGAAGCCATGAACGCTGAAGACGTTATGGATAACCTTAAAAATCTTTTTGGCTAAAATTTTTTTGGGCTAACTATAAAGTTTTTGTCAACCGTTCCGATATATAAAATACCTGGAACCTTTATAAACGGCATGGATGCCGTGAAAGGAGAATGAATATGTCACTTGAACCTATTAACAGTGTGATGACTTCACAGGCACAGCAGGTTACAAAACCTGCACCAAAGACTGCGGCAGAATACACGGATGTAACCCTGACAGCAGATACAGCGAAAATCGACGATACCACAAGAGTGGTAGAAAAAGCTGAGAACAAATCTGAGTCATATGACAGAGAACCTTCTCAGGACCAGTTGCGTAAGGCGGTTGAGGACTTAAACAAGAAGATGTCCAATTCCGAAGTGGCATTTGGTTTTCATGAAGGTACCAACCGTGTAATGATCAGGATCGTGGACAAGGAAACTAAGGAAATCATTAAAGAGCTTCCCCCTGAAAAGACACTCGATCTTATTGCCAAAGCTTGGGAGCTTGCAGGCATCATGGTAGACGAAAGAAGATAATTTCTTTTTTCGGGAACATATGGAGGATTTGTTATGCCTATGCGTATGACCGGAATGTACTCCGGACTTGATACAGAAACCATTATTTCAGAATTAGTGAAAGCTAAATCTGTTAAGGTTGATAAGTTAAATAAAGACAAAACAAAAAGCGAATGGAAAACAGAAGCATGGACTGACTTAAACAAAAAGATTAAGTCTTTCTATTCAAAAACTGTATCCGAGATGCGCTTTAATTCTTCATACTCTAAAAAGACTACGTCTGTAAGCAACTCATCTGCAGTTTCAGTAATTACAGGTGCGGAAGCTATGGACGGAGTGCAGACTCTATCAATTTCTTCCCTTGCTAAATCAGGATACTTAACCGGCGGTAAAATGGCGGCCATGACAGGTAATGAGGTAAAGAAGACTACTATCTTATCTAACTTGGCAAAACCCAAGAATTCAGAGAATCTTTCCGATATTACAGGAAAGGCTTCTTTCACCGTTAAGACAGGCGATAAGACTACAAGAATCGAACTCGAAGCCACAAATACCGTTGAAGAAGTTGTTTCTAAATTAAAGGAAGCCGGTGTAATGGCTAACTTTGATGAAAAGAACCAGCGTATATTCGTGGGCGCTAAAGAAAGCGGTTCAAAAGAAGACTTCATTATCACAGCAGATAATGCAGCCGGCTTTTCAGCTCTTTCAAGACTTGGTCTTAATGCAAGTTTTTCTCACGATGAAGATGTCAAAGATCCTTTGTACGAAGAGTACAAAACATTTGCAGGCTGGGAGAGTAAATTAAAGTTTAAAACAGACGAAGAAACAGGCGAGCAGGTTTTTGATAAAGAAGCTACATTAACAGAAATCTCAAAAGACGTTACTTCTGATGTATACAAATACCTTAAAGAACTTAAGGGTGATGCAAATGACTTTAATGATGCACTTGATGCTTTGAAAGATAAGATTGAAATATCTAAAACGGCACTTGCTGCAGATGCAAAGGAATTTTCAGAAGAAGCTGTTAAGATTAATGGTCAGGATTGTAAGATTACTCTTAACGGAGCTTCCTTTACATCAAACACAAACACAATTCAGGTTAACGGACTTACATTTACATGTTTGGCAGAAGCCTCAGACGTTACCATTACCACTCAGCAGGATACAAGCGGCATCTATGACATGATCCGTGATTTCTTTAAAGAATACAACGAGATCATGAACGAAATGGATAAGCTTTACAATGCTGACGCAGCTAAAGATTACGAACCACTTACCGATGAAGAAAAAGAAAAGATGACAGATACAGAAATCGAGAAGTGGGAAAAGAAGATTAAAGACGCTCTTTTAAGAAAAGACGATACATTAGGTAATTTAAGAACCAATATCCAGAACATTTTCCTTCAGGGCTTTGATGTAAGCGGAAAGAAAATGTACCTTACAAACTTTGGTATTGAAACATTAAGTTACTTTACAGCACCTGATAACGAGAAGCATGCTTATCACATCGACGGTGATGATAAAGATGATAACACCGCAACAAAAGATGATAAGTTGAAAGCTATGATCGCAGCAGACCCTGATGCGGTAACAAGTTTCTTCTCACAGTTATCACGTACGCTCTACACTAAACTTGGCGATCTTTCCAAGGCGACAGATTATTCAAGCGCCGGGGTATTTTGGGAAGATAAAAAGGCTAAGAGCGATATGACCAGTCTTGAAGAGAAGATTAAAGAAGCGGAAAAGAAGCTTGCAGCTTACGAAGACAAGTACTATGATAAGTTTTCGAAGATGGAAGTGGCTCTTTCCAAACTTGAGTCTTCCACCAGTTCATTAACGAGTATGTTGGGACAATAACTATAGGCTAGAATAATAAGGAGATTAAAACTATGGCACTTCCAAGCAGCTACTCACAGTACAATACAAGTAAAATTCTTACGGCATCACCCGCCGAGCTCACTTTGCTTCTTTATGAAGGCGCGATTAAGTTTTCAAACATCGCCATCATGAAGATTGAGCAAAAGGACGTACCCGGTGCCCATGAAAATATTATGAGAGTTGAAAGAATAATTGATTACTTAAGAGAGACTCTCGACATGAAGTATCCGGTTGCCGAAGATTTTGAAAGAATGTATGTATATCTTTCTCAGCGCTTACTCATGGCAAACACAAAGAAAGATAAAGAAATTATGGAAGAGATCGTTATGCATCTTCGCTCCATAAGAGATAACTGGAAAGAGGTTATCAAGTCGGCCAAGGCTTCTTAAAGGAGTATAAATGTCCAATACTTATATAACGGCGCTTACCGAAAGCCTTGAAAAGAAGGTTGAGGTACTTACGCAGATAAAAAGAAAGAACGAAGAGCAAAGTAAGATTATAGAAGAGCCTAATTTTTCTTTTGAAAAGTTTGACATTAATACAGAAGAAAAAGGTGTGCTTATATATAAGCTTGAAAAGCTTGACGACGGCTTTGAAATGGTATATGAAAAGGTGAGAGAAGAATTAAACCTTAATAAAGATGCCTACAAAGACGAAATCAAGAGAATGCAGGATCTCATTACTAAAATTACGGAGCTTTCCACATGCATCCAGGCCCAGGAGCTTAGAAACAAAACGGCCGTTGAGAGCGTGTTTAAAAGCGAAAGAGACCGCATTAAAGCCACTCGTTCCGGCGCAAAAGCGCTTAAATCTTACTCAGATTCAATGACAATCGGAAAAAATTTAAAAAATTTTTTCTGATGGGACTAAAGTACCACCAATTTTGTCCGATATATATGCAAAGGGGATAATATCCCCGAAAACAACCCTACTTTGAAAATTGAATATCGTGTAATAATTCATTAATTTTCAAAATGTATTATCTAAATACCTATGTATAGCTTATGACCGGACGCCATCCAGGGCCCGGAGGGCTGAAGGTCATTAACTATAAAGCAACTACTATTTAACACACGATGCACAAGGATGTGCACGTCAAAAACAAGGAGGTTTATATTATGGTAGTACAACACAACATTACAGCAATGAACTCTAACCGTATGCTTGGTTTAACAACTAAGACACAGGCTAAGAGCACAGAGAAACTTTCATCAGGTTACAAGATTAACCGTGCAGCAGATGATGCAGCTGGATTATCAATCAGTGAAAAGATGCGTAAGCAGATCCGTGGTTTAACACAGGCTTCTTCTAACGCACAGGATGGTATTTCTGCAGTACAGACAGCTGAAGGTGCTTTGAACGAAGTTCAGGATATGCTTCAGAGAATGAACGAATTAGCAGTTAAGGCAGCTAACGGAACAAACTCTATTGATGACCGTTCATACATCCAGAACGAAATTGATCAGTTATCAACAGAAATCGACCGTGTTGCTGAAACAACAAAGTTCAATGAAACATACTTACTTAAGGGCGATAAGAACAAAGCTTCAGGTTACAGCATGTCTTATGCTAAGTTAGCTACAGGTGCAGCTCAGGCTACAGCTACATTTGCTAAGGATTCAGCTACAGGTCTTAGACTTGGTAATGCTGATAACTTTAAGCTCACTGTTACAGCAGCTAACTCATGTTCTGATATGATTCAGGACGAAACAAATGCTTTGATTAAGTCTTTCAGAGACCAGGGTGTTAACGTTACATTTACATCTTTATATGATGAAAACACAAAGGAAACCTATAACAGCTTTAACGTTGAACTTGCAGGTTCAGTATCTGACCAGTTCGTAGTAGAAGTTACACAGCCTACAATTACTGCTACAAACACAGCTTGTACAGCAACAATCAACATTAAGGATACATCAGGTAACTCCATTATTACCGGTCTTACAGTTGAAGGCGGAACATCAGCTACAGCTACAGAAGCTTCTATCATCAAGGCAGCTAAGATTTCAGCTACATCAGTTACAGCTCACAAGTCAACAGGTGCTGTTGCAGCATACTATGACAAAGACGGTAACAAGGTATCTGCTAACTCTCTTAACAACTACTTCAACGTTGACTCTACAGGCGCTATCTCTGTAAAGGGTGACGCTCCTCAGACATACGATGCAGTAGGTAACCTTGACAGACTTGTAACCAATTCTATTGCAAAGAGCAAAGATAAGGTTGCAAACCTTCAGTTCAACCTTCACGTTGGTGCTGATGCTACAACAAACAACCAGATTTCTGTAAGCTTAAGCGCTATGTCTTCTAAGTCCTTAGGAGTTAACTTCCTTAAGGTTGACGGAGATACAGACGACAATGCATTATCAGCAATCGAAACAATTAAGCAGGCTATTCAGAAGGTATCAGAGCAGAGATCTGCACTCGGTGCTATTCAGAACAGACTTGACCACACCATTAACAACCTCGATAACGTTGTTGAAAATACTACATCAGCTGAAAGCTCTATCCGTGATACAGATATGGCTACTCAGATGGTTAGCTACTCTAACAACAATATCCTTGCTCAGGCTGGTCAGGCAATGCTTGCTCAGGCAAATCAGACCAATCAGGGTGTTCTCTCACTCTTAGGTTAATTGCTGGGATACTCTAGTTAGTAATTAATAACCATAATAGGTTTAGCCCCGGTTCGAAAGAACCGGGGCTTTTACTGTTTTTAAATCTATCTTATAATGTGACAGAGGTAGATTGTGTATGAGAATTAAGAACAGGACGATTAACTTTAGAATTCTTATATATTTGCTGATTACTCTTCTGTGTCTTGTTTGTATTTTTTTGTATTATTACGTCTATATGAAAAAGACAACTCAGGATGAAGTATATAATTCCTTAAGAAGGGATGCTTCTTATTTATGCACAAGAGTTGATGAAGCGATTAATCAGGCCATAGATGCTGCCAAGGCGCCGGGTTATACGACAGCGCTTCAAAAGAGCATTTTTTCTGATGATCCGGTTGAAAAACTGTCAAATATGACAACGGCAAGAGAACTCATCGCAACAGCAAGAGATCAAAACGAGTTTGTAGTTGACTTGTTTTACTATGCATCCACAGGGCATCTTTATACGATTTCCATGTACTATGATAATTTAAGAAACAACATGAAAGAGTATGGTTTTGATAAGCAGATTAAAATCAACTCCTTCTTCATTTCTGATAAACCGATTCATGATAAAACTGCGTCCTTTTATTTTATCTATATTCCTATTCACAGAACGGCCATGGGAATTTCACAAAGGACAAGGCAAATAGGGCTTTGCGCTATACTTTTTGATTTTGCGCCAATAGCCAAAAACTGTGAAGATATTATCGGGGAAAATGAATCAGCGTACTTTTTATATAACGATGAAATCGTAAGTTCGCTTCATCCGATTTCCGATGTTACGTTTTCGGATTTAGCAGGATTGTCACATGATGGAGATGTAAAGCTATCTTCGAGAGACTATTGCTATCATGTTGCAAACTGTATGGATGGAAAGATTGTTACGCTTACTCCTAAAACTATGCTTGGGATAAAGAATGTAACATTTAACGGAACCTTTTATGTATTGATTGTTGCAACGGTTCTTTTGTTTGCTTTTCTATTATTCTTATTGAATAAGGAATACTCAAAGAAAACGGAAAACATTGTGGATGAACTTAAGAGCATAAGAAGCGGAGAAGGTAACATGAGGGTATCCGTTCCTAAGTTTTCTGAACTCAGCAAAGTTGCGACTGAGATAAACAGTATGTTGGAACGATTGGAAGAATCGGCGGAGAGGGAAAACAAGGCTAGAGAGAAGCTTTTGTATGCAACCGTAGCGCAACAGGAAGCAGAAATGTCTGCCTACAGAAGCCAGATTAATCCACACTTTTTCTTTAATACACTTGAGTGTGTGCGCTCAATGGCTCAGTACTATAACGCCGATATGATAGAAGAAATTGTTACGGCAATGTCTAAGACTTTCAGATACTCTCTCTATTCAGACATGATAGTAGAACTTTCTTCAGAACTGGACATGTTAAAGCAGTATTTTGTAATAACAAACTTCAGATTTCCGGATAAGTATATCTTAAAAGAAGAAATCGATGATGAAACACTTACTTACAGAGTGCCGTCAATGATTTTGCAACCGCTTGTTGAAAACTGCATCAAGCACGCATTTGTCAATATGCCGATTGGTAAAAAGAACGAAATCAAGGTAAAGTCGATGTTTACGCAGGAAGGGCTTTTAAGAATAGTGGTAAGTGATAACGGTCGCGGTATGAGCGAAGAAGCTTTAGATGAATTAAAGAATGAAACGTTTAAAGAGGAAGATATCATAGCCCAAAAAGACAGTATCGGAATCAGAAATATTTATGAAAGAATAAAACTATTCGATAAAAGAAATGAGATGCTGTTTTCTTCAAAGGTTGGAGAGTATACGAAGGTCGAACTTATTTTATACCCGGCATTCATACATAAATAAAAGCAAGGCGTTATGCCTTGCTTTTATTGTTTCAAAGAATATTGTTCGGGAGTTATTCCGTACTTTAATTTAAATGTTTTTGTAAAGTACCCCGCATCATCAAAACCAACCATAGATGCTATCTTGCCGACGTTATTATTTGTATGCTTGAGAAGATCTTTGGCACGGGATAATCTTACATCTTTCAAAAATCCCATCACTGAAGTATCTGTATAAATTCTGAATAATTCAAACACATAGGATTTTGATAAATAAAACTCGTTACATATATCATCCATAGACAACTTTTTATCAAGATTATCGTACAAAAATCCCTGTATTTTTGCTGCCTGTTCGTTTTTTGAATAAAAGAAATAGCCAATATATGACTTGATGGCTTCGTTGGCCTTTGAACTTATTTCATCAAATGAATATGCGGGAGTGCTTAGGCCAATCTTGATTCCCGATAAAGTATGCTTAAATCTGTCTGCATCATCTATGATTTCGGTTATGTACGCGTACAGGCATCCCTTAACGTTAATCACTGTAAGCCCCGGAACGATATCGGATAAGTCTTTCTCGCTTACGAGAATTTCATATCCGTTTTCATGACTTAATTCGTTTAAAAATCTTCGTACTTCAGTGGTAGATGCATCCTTGTGCGATAACATGTCATAGTTCATTATGTTAAAAGCATTTTCTTCGCTAATACAAAGTTTATTGTATAAAGCCATGGCGGTTGTTTTAACCTCTGCCTTATCAAGGGGCTTTATCAAATAATCGGCCACATTGTTTTTGAATGCTTTCTTTGCGATTTCAAAGTCTTTGTACGCACTAACGATTACAAATGAAACATTGGGAAAAAGCTCTTTCACCTTTTCAATAAGTGCCATTCCGTCTATTTCGGGCATTCTGATGTCTGTGAATATTACATCGGGTTTTAAAGTTGTTATGCTTTCATAAGCTTCTTTTACGCCGGTAAAGGCTCCTACGTTTTCAAAACCAAGCTCCTCCCAATCGACCACTCCTTGAATACCTCTTAGTGCCCATATTTCATCGTCTATAAAAATTGCTCTGAATAATTTCTTTGCCATACTCACCTCTTAATAATCCCCGTAGCATGATTATAACACCGTACTTATTTTGATAATAGGTAAATTTGACTTATATGTATTTAACATATTTTTTTCCAAGTTGAGCATACTTTTGTTCATTTGTTACTAGGGGTATATGGGATAAGATTTAATCAACAAAAACGAGGTGAGGGTTATGGCAAAAAACACGACGGGCGTTAAAAAGCCTACGTTTAAAAAGACAATGAAAGAAGTAGCGCGCTTTAAAGGCGTTTATCTGATTATGCTTCCTGCAATTATCTGGTACATATTATTTTCGTATGTGCCGATGGCGGGATTATCATTGGCGTTTAAATCCTATAAGGCCAAGCTTGGCATTTGGGGAAGTCCGTTTACCGGTTTTTCACATTTCGAAAAACTCTTTCAAGATCCGCGATTTATAGATTCTGTTATCAGAACGCTCAAAATTAACGGCGGACGTTTAATACTTACATTTCCCTGCGCAATAATACTTGCTTTACTTTTAAACGAATTAAGAGTAGGAAGGTTAAAAAAGGTCCTCCAGGTTACATTTACCTTCCCACACTTTTTATCATGGGTAATAATTGCAAGCATTATTACAAACGTATTAAGCTTTGACGGAATTGTAAACTCGGCTATTGATTTGCTTGGCGGTGAGTACGTAAACTTCATCGGAAATGCAAAACTGTTTGTTCCACTGGTTTATATTACCGAAGTCTGGAAAGGAGCAGGCTGGAGCTCGATTATATATATGGCTGCGATAGCGGGTATAGACCAGGAGCAGTTCGAGGCGGCAGACATTGACGGAGCTTCAAGATGGGATAAAGTGTGGAGGATTACTCTTCCTTCTATTTTGCCCACGATTATCATAATGTTCATTCTTGCCGCAGGAAATGTAATGACAAAGGGCTTTGATCAGATATTCAACATGAATAACGCGGCAGTACAGAAGGTATCGCAGACCCTTGATATGTACATTTACAATGTAACCTTTAATGCAAAGAAAACAGACTTTGGATATTCAACTGCAATAAGTATGTTTAGATCTGTTGTTAATCTCATATTCTTGATTGCTGCAAATACTATCACCAAGAAACTTGGCGGTAACGGACTTATGGGAGGTAACGATTGATGGGTAAACATAAGAAAAATTACAAGATGCGATTTCAATGGCCCGATGCGATAATGTTAGCCGTTTTGGTGGTGCTGGCGCTTTTAATCGTACTTCCGTTTCTAAATGTTATAGCAATTTCTTTTACTACACCAAAGGCTTATGCCGATACGCCGCTTCTTCTGTTCCCGAAAGTATTTACCTGGGAAAACTACGAGACGCTTTTCCAGGACGGACGAATACTGATAGGATACAGAACATCGGGTAAATTTTTGTTAATGGCAATGCCCATGAACATGTTCTTAACTACCACGATAGCATATGGCTTATCAAGATCAGGGTATCCGGGAAGAAGATTCTTGCTTAAGTTTGTGGTTTTTACCATGTTATTTTCGGGCGGTATAGTTCCTTTGTATTTAACCATTAAGTCATATGGACTTATAGGTTCTATGTGGGGGGTTGCATTAAGCGAAGGAATCAATACATTCTACATGATTATAATGTTAAATTTCTTTCAGTCATTGCCTGAATCACTTGTAGAATCGGCAAAACTTGACGGGGCAGGGGAATATAAAATTCTATGGAAGATTGTGCTGCCACTATCAAAGCCTGTTATATCGACTGTTTTTCTCTACTATTTAGTAGACAGATGGAACGAATGGTACAACGCAATGATAATGGTGAGAGACACTCAGAACACTCCGCTTCAGCTTGTTCTCAGAAATATAGTGTTGGATTCGCAGAACTTAGATAACATCATGACCGAATCCGTTGAGATATTTACTTTTAGCGCCGGTATCAAGATGGGGGCGGTTGTGGTTACGGTAATTCCTGTAATGTGCATTTATCCTTTTTTGCAGAAATACTTTACTAAAGGAATTATGCTTGGAGCGGTTAAATAAAGTGATATTTTCATCACGGTGATGATAATATATATGATAAAGAGGAGGTTATTATGGAAAAACTATTTAAGAAGTCGATTGCACTGGTTTTGGCATCGATAATGGCTCTTTCAATGGCGGCATGCGGAGATAAGGCAGAAACCAAACCTGCAGTTTCGCAAAAGGAAGAGACTGTTGGAACTGCCGAGACAAACGAAGGGGAAGCAACGGCCGAAGCAACAGTTGAGGAGAAGGACTATAGCGAGCATTATACTTACAGCTACGCAAGTACTCAGATTACTGAGTCTACAGACTATAACTCACCGGATGATGCTATGACGCAATATTGGGAGCAAAAGTACAATTTTGATTGGGACATTATTTCCATTTCAAGTGATAAGTGGGACCAGACGGTTAATACTTGGGCTTATGCGGAAGATCTTCCTGATGTAACAATCTTTGACTATAAGCATCCTCAGATGATGGACTGGGTAGATCAGGGACTTGTTTTTAAATTTCCCAAAGGTTGGCAGGAACGCTGGCCCAATGTAGCAAAGGTTCAGGAGTATGGTGGATTACAGCTTGCTTTTGAAGAACTTACGGGAGATACATACTTTCTTGCTCGTACCAGCTATGCAACTAACCTTCCTTGTACACCCGGTATTAATCCTACAAACATGATGGTTTATATTCGTAAGGATTGGGCAGAAGCAGTAGGTATAGAAATAAAGGACTACTATACAATCGATGAAGTAATGGAATATGCAAGAAGAGTTAAAGAACAGGATCCGGGTAAGGTTGGTAAGGATTTGATTCCCATGGGGCTTTCTTCATCAAACTGTTACAGCGTTTTTGTTAGCTCTTGCAGTACATATACATCAAACAACTATTATCTTTATAGGGATGGCGATGATTTCAAGTGGGGTCTTGCGGATCCTGAAACCCTTGAAGGTTTAAAGATATGGAGACAGGCTTTTGATGAGGGACTTTTAAATAAGGAGTTTTATTCATATTCAGGCTCGGAAGATGTGGAAGATTTCTATGTACGTGGTGTATCCGGTCTCATGTGGTACCAGGGCGGTGCTCGCTATCAACAAGATGTAGCAAACCGCATGAGAGACAATTTGGGACTTGAATATGATGATGTTGTTAAACAGATTTTCATAACAGCAAACGACGGAACCTATCATTCGGCCCCCCGCGGAAACTTCTGGGGTGTAATAATGTTTAATCCCGACATTCCGATTGAGAAATGGGAACGATACATGGATATGCTTGATGAATCATGCTCACAGGAGGGTCAGGTATTAATCCGTATGGGATTTGAAGGAACAGACTGGGAAATGAAGGATGGAGAAATGGTTTCTTTACTTGAAGAAGGTAAGGATGCAAGAAGCAAATATCCTTCAATCTATCCTGTATATCATCAACTTTGCATGTTAAGTGATGACTTTGTTCTTATTAATCCAAATTATCCTAAAAAATACAGAGATTTAACAATCAAGATGTATAAGTTAAAAGAAGAGCTCGGAAAAGACGGGGGATGTCCGCCTATCGATTACGATATCTATCTTTACAGCTCAGACGCAACGGCTGCCTTGAGTTTTGAATATGAGAAGGAATTTGCGAACATTGTTGTAAACAACGGCGATGTGGAGACTGAATGGAAAAACTGGCTTGACAGCTGGGCATACTTAATGGATCCTGTTTTAAAGGAACTTAAAGACAATATAGATTAAACAAACATAAGGGGCGGTGGAATCAAACCACCGCTTCTTTTGTGGACGAAATTTAAAGAGTGTGCTAGACTTGGTGAGTGCTAGATGATATGTTTTTGCTGATGCACTCCGCAGGTGCTTAGGGCAAGACATATTTTGGAGGTTTGATATGACAGAAGATGAAATAAAGAAAGAATATCCTTACTTATATGAGACTCATATGCATACATCGGAGGGCAGCAAGTGTGGAAAGTGCACAGCTGAAGAGATGGTACGGGCTTATAAAGAAGCAGGATATTCGGGTGTTTTTGTAACAGATCATAACTGGGGAGGAAACACTGCAGCGGATAAAAGCCTTCCCTGGGAAGAATGGATAGACAGATTCTTTACAGGATACTTTAATGCTAAGGCCGAAGGGGATAAACTTAACTTCCCCGTTTTCTTAGGTTATGAAGCAACTCATGGTAAGGGCCATGATTTTTTGATTACGGGATTTTCAATTGAATGGATGAAGAAACACCCTGAATTAAAAACTGCCACGATTCCTGAACAGCTTGAATTAATTCATTCCGTAGGGGGACTTGTGATTCAGGCTCATCCTTACAGAAAGGCAAATTATATAGATGAAGTACTTTCCTTTGAAAAGTATGTTGACGGAATAGAAATGTTTAATGCTTCTCACAAAGGGACCTACGAGGATGGAAGCAGTGAAGAAGAATGGAATTTAAAGGCTGTTAAACTTGCAAGAGACAATAATCTTCCCGGAACCGCCGGTTCAGATCAGCATAACACCGATCTTTTTGGCGGAGGCATGGCTTTTAAGACTCCTATTAAAGATGAAAAAGATTACATTCAAAGAATTAAAAATGATGAAGACAGAGTGCTCACAGACGGAGTACATTGGTATGATAAATTAGGAAATTTAATAGTTTAGCTTATTTGCGCCATGTTTGAAATGCTCAAACATGGCGTTTTTACGCGATTTGTACGAATTGTAAATAATTTTAATATTTTTTTGAAAAAGGGGTTAAGTTATTTGAAATAGCGCCGATATTATTTATGAAAGTTAAAAATGATCATGTAAAAACTTTAACGGAATAATAAATTGCAACTTTTTCAAGGAGGATACTTATTATGGTAGTTCAGCACAACCTTACAGCAATGAATTCAAATCGTATGCTTGGTATCACCACAAAGACCCAGGCTAAGAGCACAGAAAAACTTTCATCAGGTTATAAAATCAACCGTGCAGCAGATGATGCAGCAGGATTATCAATCAGTGAAAAAATGCGTAAGCAGATTAGAGGCTTATCACAGGCTTCCTTAAATGCACAGGACGGTATTTCAGCAGTACAGACAGCTGAAGGTGCATTAAATGAAGTTCAGGATATGCTTCAGAGAATGAACGAACTTGCAGTTAAAGCAGCAAACGGAACAAACTCTACAGACGACCGTTCATACATCCAGAACGAAATTGACCAGTTATCAACAGAAATCGACCGTGTAGCAGAAACCACAAAGTTCAATGAATCATACTTACTTAAGGGTGATAAGAACAAGGCTCGCGGATACAGCATGTCATATAACAAGTTAGCTTCAGCGACAGCTCCTGCAACAGCTACATTTGTAAAGGATTCAGCTACAAGCCTCTATGTTGGCGGAGATGCAGCTACAGGCGCTAAGATAACAGTTGATGCAGCTACAAACTGCTCTGACATGATTCAGAATGAAACAAACGACTTAATCAGATCATTCAGAGATCAGGGTATTAACATTACATTTACATCTTTATACGATGAAAACACTAAAGAAACATACAATAGCTACAACGTTGAACTTGCCGGTTCAGTAGCAGATAACTTTGTAGTAGAAGTTACTCAGCCTACAACAACAGCAACAAACGATGATTGTACAGCTACTATCAATATTAAGGATACTTCAGGAAATATCATCATCCAGAACCTTACAATCGGTGGTGGTAAGTCCGCTACAGCTACCGAATCTTCAATTGTTAAGGCAGCTAAGTTATCGGCTACAGCAGTTACAGCTCATGAATCATCAGGAGCAGTTGCAGCATACTATGATAAGGCCGGCAACAAGGTATCAGCTAACTCTCTTAACAACTACTTCAACGTAGACTCAACAGGAACAATCTCTGTAAAGGGCGATGCTCCTCAGGCATACGATGCAGTAGGTAACCTTGACAAGCTTGATGCTTCTAATATTGCTACAAATAAAGATAAGGTTGCAGCATTACAGTTTAGCCTCCACGTAGGTGCAGATGCTACATCAAACAACCAGATTACTCTTTCAATCGAAGCAATGTCAGCTAAGGGCCTTGGAGTTAACTTCATTAAAGTAGACGGCGATGATGATGCAAACGCATTATCAGCAATTGAAACCATTAAGCAGGCTATTCAGAAGGTATCAGAACAGAGATCCGCACTCGGTGCTATTCAGAATAGATTAGAGCACACCATCGCTAACTTAGACAACGTTGTTGAAAATACAACATCAGCTGAAAGCTCTATCCGTGATACAGATATGGCTACTCAGATGGTTCAGTACTCTAACAACAACATCCTTGCTCAGGCAGGTCAGGCAATGCTTGCTCAGGCTAATCAGTCTAACCAGGGTGTTCTCTCATTACTTCAGTAATAGAAACAGTTAGTAAACAGCCATAGGACATTTTAGACGGGGAGGGAGTTTTATCCCTCCCCGTTATTAAATGTAAAGGGTGAAAATTATGGGAATAAAAATAGCAGATTATTCAGAAACAAGATATATAACCGCAGACCTATCGGAAAAGGAAAAAGATTTCCCCTTAATCTGTGTGGGTAAAGGTACATATGCTTGCGATATAAAAGTAAATAATGCCTTGAATATTCTGGGGGCAAATCAGTGCTATAACTTTCAAATCGGAAATTATACATCCATCGGTTCAGAGGTGGAATTTATAATAGATCAAAACCATGATTACAAGTCGGTTTATCAGGGAGTTATAAGACCTTTCGGAACGGGAGAACGTTCAAAACAGGGTCTTGGACAGATGATGAGCCGAATCCATAGAAAGGGCCAGATAATAGTAGGCTCCGATGTATGGATTGGCGACAGAGTTACAATTCTAGGCGGCGTAACAATCGGAAACGGAGCAGTAATTGCAGCAGGATCCGTAGTTACAAAAGACGTTCCTCCCTTTGCAATAGTAGGAGGAAATCCGGCGCAGGTCATTTCCTATAGATTTGACAGAGATACCTGCAATAAGCTTAATAAAATTCAGTGGTGGAACTACAGTGAAGATGATCTTATGTTTGCAAAAGAAGACCTTCAGGGAGATCCTAAAGAGTTTGCAAACAAGTATATAGACAGTGTTAAGTACTTTGAGAGAAAGAGTGGAGCATTTGTTCCATACATTACTGACAGAACTGTTCCAAGATACTTAACATTTATAGAATCAGACACCACGTATCCACTGTTTCCTTTTGCAATCGAAAGCTTTATGGAAAAATTTGTGGATGGCGGAGCTGAACTTATAGTTGCTTATTCAAGCGATGATAAGATTCAAAGTGAAGCGGCAATAAAATTAATAGACATTCTTAATGAAACCGTACCGGAAGACTTGATTGTAAATGTGTGCGGCATAGAGACGGCTGATGAAGAAGCGGTATTTAGTGAAGCCGATTATTTCATTACCGGCCGTGATATGAGAAATCTAATAAGAATGGATTATGCTTCTAAATATGGTGTAGGCGTTATATCCGGTGCGGATGTGCCTATCCAATTATCCAGATTGGAGAACTTATGGGACAAAAACAAATTCTTATATTTCAATGGGACTCCATTGGAAAAGACGATGTAGTCGAAGGCTTTAAGAAATTAGGATTTGCTTGTGACATCCATTATATAGGTTCCGGAAAAGAAGCCAGAAAAGAAATAGATGAAGACGTAGTTCGGGCAAGGCTTTTGGGCAAGAACTACGCCTTTTCTTTTTCCACTAATTATTTTTACAGTCTGGCTAAAGTATGTAACGAACTTGGCGTACCTTACCTTTCCTGGTCTTATGATTCACCAATGAGAGTGGAACATGAAGACAAGCTTTCAATGGATACTAATCATGTTTTCTTTTTTGATAGTAAGGAAGCAGAGTATTACAAGATAAACTATGGATGCAAAAACGTTTATCACTTACCGTTAGCTGTTAATACAGACAGATTTGATAAGGTTTTAAAGGAAGAAGCGGATCCAAAGTATAAATCCGATGTTTCTTTTGTGGGAAGGCTTTATGACAGCACTTTCTCAAACGCCTTGTCACTACTCGATGACTACAGAAGAGAATTTCTTTTAGGAATTACGGATGCCGCTCTTCGCACAAGAGACGCAGAGCATGTATACAGTATATGTAACCAAGGCTTTGTTGATTGGATAGACAACAAGGCGTTTTGTGATGCTGTAAATGCGGATTTTGATGATGTTTCAACTACAGACAGAACTGCATACAGATTAGGAATTCAGCTTTGTAAGTATTCAACCAACAAAGAAAGATTAATGCTTCTTTCTATGCTTGGTCCGCACTTTGATGTAAAGCTATACTCCGATACTTCAAGTGAGCTTTTAAAGGACGTAAAAGAATGTGGTACGGTTGAGTATGAAGGTGAATCACCCTTTGTCTTTAAATACTCAAAGATTAATTTAAACAGCACTTACTTAAGCATCCGTTCGGGAATACCTCTTAGATGCCTTGATATAATGGGATGCGGTGGGACACTGTTGAGTAATCGGCAAAAAGACTTTGAACTTGACTTTGAAGATAAAAAAAGCGTGCTTTTGTATAGCTCAATGGAAGAAGCTTTTGATAAATGTGAGTATTACATAAGCCATGATTCAGAGAGGGAAAAACTTTCTGAAGCAGGTAAAAAAATCGTGCGGGATAAATACTCTTATGAGTATAAGCTAAAAGAGATGATTAAGATTGCAAACATGGAATATCTTTTAAAATAGGGAAAAAGAATGAATATAGTTTTAATAAATAAAGAAATAAAACTATTTGAATATGTGGCAAATGCGTTAATTGACCAAGGGGCAAATGTCTATGCTATAGACCCTCCGGAAGAAACCGGTAATCGCTACCTTGAAGAGATACTTATGATAAAAAAAGAAGCGGGAGTAGACTTGCTTCTTTCCTTTGATTACTATCCAAACATTTCCCTTGCGGCAGGGGCTTTGGGCGTTAAATATGCTTGCATAGTTACAGAAGATTTCGATGAAAAGCTTTTTGATAAGTCTGTATTAAACGCATGGAACTACATTTTTGTTTCTGATTCAATGAAAGCTTCGAAACTTTTAAAACTTGGGCAAGCCAACGCATTTTTCTTACCTTTTCCATGTGCAGATTACGGCGAAAGAAAGATGTGCGCATTCACAAAGACTGATGAAAATACTAACGATGCGTTGTATAATATATTTAACGATTTATCGCAGAAAACCAAGGGCTATTTAGACGGATTCATGGCGGTAATGAGGCAGGATGGTAAGGTAAATACGATATTTAATAGTTTAAATGTCTTTGCAAGAAAAGAATTGGAAACTCTGGTTTCTTTTAACGAGGAAGCTTCTCTTGAATCTAAAGGAGACTACTTGGACAATGCTTTCCTTTTGCCTATACTCTCAGACCGTACCTATTCATTAATGAAAAACGTAATAATATACGATGAAATAGATTTAGAAACTCTTGAAAAGGGCGGAATAGTTGTTTCCATACCTGAGAGAACAGCAGGAACCGGAGCCTCTTTTAAAGAATGGCAGGCGATTTTTGAAGGTAAATTTTTGATTGCATCCTTAGTAACGGATTTTAGTGTTTTGGGAGACTCAAAGCCTGTAACCTATGCTGACAGGTTTGAACTTATAAGACAGATAAAATACTATCTTGAGCATAAAAAAGAAAGAGAAGAATACGCATTAAAGGTGAAAGAAACTGCTCTTTCTTTAAACAACATAAAGACTTATTTAAGTTTCATAATCGAAAGGTTAAATAATGAATAAACCTTTAGTTTCGATTTGCATAATAACAAAGAACGAAGAAAAGCATATAGGTGAGTGCCTAAAAGCCATTAAAAAAGCTGCGCCTGATGCGGAAATCGTGGTGGTTGATACAGGCTCCACGGATAAGACCGTTGAAATCGCAAAAGAGTATACGGATAAGGTTTTCTTCTTTGAATGGTGTGATGATTTTTCTAAGGCGAAGAATTTTGCGGCAGATAAAGCATCCTGTGATTACATTGTTTCAATAGATGCGGATGAATATATCGAAAAGATAGATTTAAATCAGATCGTAGATTTTTTGACTAAGCATCCCAATGCTACGGGAAGTATAAGGCTTGCCAATTTAATGAACACCGATGAAGGCGTATCAAAGTACTTTATCGAAGTGACAAGGATTTATGACAGACGCCATGTTCATTTTGAAGATAGGATTCATGAACAGTTAAAGCGCCTTGATAAAAAGAAATCTGAAGTAGCTCTTTTAGACGTAGAGGCTACCCATGTAGGGTACTTAATTTCCGGAGAAGAGCTTCTTTTAAAGAATAAAAGAAACATTAAACTTTTGGAAAAGGAACTAACCGATAATCCAAATGATCCCTATCTTTTGTTTCAATTAGGGCAATCATTACTATCAATTGGGGAGGCAGAGAAAGCTTTTAACGCTTATTCCAAAGCCCTGGATCAAAACCCACCTCTTGATGCGCCCTACGTAGAGCCTCTGATTCTGGGATTTGGTGATGCAAGTCTTGCGGCAGAAAAGTTTAAGGAGGCTCTGAGACTTGAAGAATATTATGATGAAATGAGTCATATAGGCGACTATATGTACACACTTGGAAGAGCATACTTAATTAATGAACGGGGTGAAGATGCTTTGATGGCTTTTAAGTTGGCAACTGCTGCTAAGAAAGTTTATCTTCAAGGCATGAATGATTATTACCCGCTTTATGCTTTATCTGTAGTGTATGAAAATTTCGGGGAAACGGAACTTAGTAAACAATATGAGCAAGAAGCGCTTAAATACAAAAGAGGATGAGCCTACATGTCACAGCAGATTTCTGTTTGCATAATTGCTAAAAATGAAGAAAAGTACATAGAGACCTGCCTTCAGGCATTAAAGCCCTTTGATGTGGAAATTGTGGTAGTGGATACAGGTTCTACAGATAAAACTAAGGAAATTGCCGCAAAGTATACTGATTCTTTGTATGATTTTGAATGGGTAGGCGATTTTTCGGCTGCAAGAAACTATGCGGCTAAGATGGCAAAACATGATTACATTTTTGCTCTTGACTGTGATGAATTTATAGAAAAATTCAGTATATCCGACATTTGTAAAATACTTAAGAAAGAGCCTAACTCATCGCTGGCTATCAGCATTAACAATGTTGTTGGGTCGGGAAATTCAATTTCTAAGTTCTTTTCGGAAGCAGACAGAATATATGACAGAAGATTTGTGCATTTTGTAAACAGGATTCATGAGCAACTTGCTACTAAAGATTCAAACGCTAAAGTGCTTAGAAAAGTTATAAATACGTCTGTTTTGCATATGGGGTATTATTTAACTCCGGAAGAAAAGCTAAAAAAGAATGAGCGTAACATAGAGCTTCTTTTAAAACAGATTGAAGAGATGCCCGATGACTGTTATTCATACTTCCAACTGGGCCAATCTTATGCCGAGATAAAAGAAAATGAAAAAGCGTACGAAGCCAGGAAAAAAGCTCTTTCTCTAAAGCCTCCGGTTTCTTTTGAATTTATGGATCAACTTCTTGTTGGATATGCAAAAAGTGCACTTGATATGGGGAAATATGAGGATGCACTTTCGGTGCTTGACTATTATGATGACATGAAAAATGTCGCGGACTATATGTTTTACTTAGGCCAGGCATACTACGCAAACGGAAGGCTTGAAGAAGCTTTAAAGACATTTGAACTTGCTACAAAATGTAAAATAGTGCACGCACAAGGAACGAACAGTTTCTTTCCTTATAATGCCATGGCTCTTCTTTATGAAAAACTTGGCGAAAATGAGAAGGCGGTTATGTACAGTCAAATGGCTCAGGATGCACTTTCAAAAGCATATAATCTTGATAAGAAATAAAATAGGGGTTTAGATGCAAAAACCACAAAAAGAGTTTTTACTTAGTCAACTGAATACTTTGAGCGAAAATCATGAGGTTATATGTGACACCTTGGCCGAAGAAGATTTAGAAAAGGGACTTAATACCCTTGTATCCTGTCAGGAAAAGGCAATTGCTCTTGGCGAAGTGATAGAAAAGTTTGAAGGTGAAGGCTGTCCTTCTATTAAAAAACTTGAAAACTATTGTGAGCTTCTTTATGACATTCACGTAGCTGTTTCTAACGGGAATTCACCTGATTTAGATGAAATAAAAGGGAAACTTTCAAGCGCATATGAAGATATAAAAGTAAGCTTTGAAAATGATATTAAAGTAAAAAAAGAAGCTGTTTTTCTTCCTTACAAGGCTTCAATGTGGGATGCTCTTGAAACTATTTGGAAAAAGTACGATGCAGACCCTGAATGGGATGCTTATGTTATTCCTATTCCGTATTTTGAATTAAATCCCAATAGAGAGTATGAGCGTCGTGTATATGAGGGTGCCGATTTTCCTAAGGATGTCCCGATTGTTTCATACAAAGACTACGATTTTGCAAATCGCCACCCCGATGAAATCTATATAATCAATCCCTATGATGGCTTGGGATTTGTGACGACGGTGGATCCCTTCTTTTATACCACTAACCTTAAAAACTTTACGGACTGCCTTGTGTATGTGCCATACTTTGTGCTTGAAGAGCCTGTCTTAAACAACCTTTCTTATATGGAAAACTTAAAGGGCTTTGTTCTTCTTCCGGGTGTTACCAACTCAAACAAAGTAATAGTGCAGTCTGAGAAAATGCGTGAAGCATACATTAAGATTCTTGTCGATAAATTCGGTGAAAAATCCAGGGAAATCTGGGAAAAAAGAATCTTTGGAACGGGCTCTCCCAAAATTGAAAAAATACTAAACGCAAAGATTACTGATTATGAGATTCCTGAGGATTGGGAAAAGAAGATAATAAAGCCTGACGGCACAAGAAAGAAGATTGTTCTTTATAATACAAGTCTTGGGGCATTTTTAGATAACAGTGAACTCATGATTAAAAAGATAGAAAGAGCCCTTGAAACATTTAAAGAAAATAAAGATGAGATTACGCTTCTTTGGAGACCTCATCCTTTGCTTATTTCAACGATTTCTTCTATGCGTCCGGAGCTTTTGGATGATTATATGAAGATTGTAAACAAGTATAAAGCCGATGACTTTGGAATATACGACGAATCCCCTGATATGGACAGAGCACTTGTCATAAGTGATGCGTATTACGGAGACCAAAGCAGCTTAGTGGTTTTATACGAAAAGATTAATAAGCCTATTATGATACAGAACGTTTTTGTATAAGGAAAATCTTTTGGAGGGTATTTTTATGGAATACTTTGAACTTAATGCTTCGATGATGTGTGCCGATTATGGACACTTGGAAGATGAAGTCAGAAGACTTGACGATGCGGGAATAGATTCTTTTCACATCGACATAATGGATGGTCGATATGTGCCAAACTTCGCAATGTCTTTAAATGATATGGCTTATATTGCAAAAGCAACAAAGACTCCACTTGATGTTCATCTTATGATTGAGCATCCAAATACCCACATTGAATTGTTTTTAGAAAAGCTTCGCCCGGGTGATACAGTTTATATTCATCCCGAAGCTGAGTATCATCCTTCAACCACGCTTCAAAAGATAATAGACGCTAAAATGATTCCCGGCATAGCAATCAACCCCGGCACCAGCGTTGAAACTGTAATGGAGATGCTTCAGATTGTAAAGAAGGTGCTTGTCATGAGCGTAAATCCCGGTAATGCAGGCCAGATGTATCTTCCTTACGTTAGCAAAAAGTACGATAAGATTCTTCCTTTGCAAAAAAAGTGCGGCTTCGACGTTTACTGGGACGGAGCTTGTGGAGCGGATAAAATCAAAGAATTTGTTCCAAAGGGCGTTAAAGGATTTGTTATTGGTACCACCCTTTTGTTTGGAAAGACTGATAATTATAAAGAAACCATTGCAAATATTCGTAACATGAAATTCTAGGAGGATGCATGAACATCGCTGTTTTGCTATCCGGCGGAAAGGGATTGAGGCTTGGAGCCAATGTCCCAAAGCAATACATAACGGTAGCCGGAAAACCAATAATTTCATATGCGATAGATACACTTGTAAAAAGTGGGAAATTTGGATTTATTCAGATTGTCTGTGAAAGAGAGTATGAACGCCTTATAAGTAAGTGTATGCCAAAGGGCATGGACTATGGCTTTTCAGATCCCGGTGAAAACAGGCAGCAGTCTATTTTGAATGCATTAAGGGATGTTTCTGATCTTTGCGATTCAAAATCTCTTGTGTTTATTCACGATGCCGCAAGGCCTTGTCTTTCATCAAAAATGATAGACAATTGCTTTGACGCAATTTCTGGTCACGACGGCGTTCTTCCTGTTCTTCCTATGAAGGATACGGTTTATGAATGTGATGAAAAGGGCAAAATTGTTTCTTTGTTAAAGAGGGAGAGAGTATTCGCAGGGCAGGCCCCGGAGCTGTTTCTTTTTAAAAAGTATCTTGAAGCAAACGAATCTCTTGGCAAAAAGAAACTGCTTGAAATCCATGGTTCAACAGAACCTGCAGTAATGTGCGGACTTGATGTGGTTACAATAGACGGAGATGAAGATAACTTTAAAATAACCACTCCCATAGATCTTGAGAAGTACAAAAACTTGTTTAGAAAATAATGGAGCAAAATGAAAGCATACGTCCTTAAGGGAATCAATGAGCTTATAAAAACTGAAGTTGAGAAACCTGTCATCGGAGCTGACGACGTTTTGGTAAAGGTGATGGCAGCAGGCATTTGCGGGTCTGACATTCCAAGAATATTTAAAACAGGCGCACATGTGCATCCTCTCATTCCCGGCCACGAGTTTTCGGGAAAAGTGGTTGAGTGCGGAGTAAAAGCTAAGGAATGGGCTGACGCAAATGTCGGTATATTTCCGCTTCTTCCGTGCATGAAGTGTGATTGCTGTAAGGAAAAGCAGTATCAAATGTGCAAAAACTACTCATATTTGGGATCGCGTTGTGACGGAGGATTCGCCGAGTATGTAAGGGTGCCCTCGTGGAACTTAATTAAATTGCCTGATAGTCTTTCTTTTGAAGAAGCTGCCATGCTTGAACCGCTTTCCGTAAGTGCCCATGCAGTAAGAAAAGCTGTTAAAGGTGTTAATAAAGAAGCCTTTGTTTGCGTGTGGGGACTTGGCACAATAGGCCTTATGTGCGTAAGCATTTTAAAAGCCATGGGATACAACAATATAATCGCTGTGGCAAAGAAAAAGCGCCAGATTGAGCTTGCAATTAAGTGCGGTGTACCTGCAAAGTTTTGTGTAGATATAAATAGTGCGGATGCTTTTGCTACAATTAAAGAATTAACTAATGGCAATGGCGCAGATGTTTCTTTTGAATGTGTGGGAAGGCCAGAATCGGCTGAAGCTTGCGTTAAGATTGCGGCTCCCGACGGGAAGGTCATGCTTGTGGGAAATCCTGCATCTGATATGAGTTTTTCAAAAGATGTATATTGGAATATCCTTCGCCATGAGCTTACTATATATGGCACATGGAATTCTTCCTTTACACATGATGACGACGATGACTGGCATTTTGTTTTAAAGCTATTGTCTGAAGGTAAAATCCATAAAGATATTCTTATTTCCCATAGGCTTTCTTTTGACGACTTGGAAAAGGGCCTTTACATTATGCGAGATAAGACAGAGGATTACACGAAAATAATAGTTACATCAATTTAATGAAAGCATAAGGTTTTCTTTTAAAGAAAACCTTATTTTTATGGTATTATTTCACTATGAATATTAAAGATAAAAAGACAATCGCCTTAAGGACGGCTCCTATGGCGATAGTAATGATAATAATATTTGTTTTTTCCTGCATGCAGGGAGACGATTCCTCCGATACAAGTGGGGCTATTTTGAATGCACTGGTAAAATTAATGGAGGGTGTATCCCATAAAGACTTTTCGGCGAATTTCCTTGGCTCGTTGCATCTTATTATCAGGAAACTTGCCCATGTGACAGAGTATACGGCTCTTGGAGGATGCGCAGGTTTCTTTACAAAAACCATTGCTCCGGGGCTAAAAAGCCGAAGTATTTTCGCTCTTATGATAAGCGTTCTTTACGCTGCCACCGATGAAATCCACCAGTACTTCGTGCCCGGACGTGTCGGCACCTGGAGTGATGTGCTGATAGACTCTATTGGTATTGTGTTTGGTATTTTGATATATCGAGCGCTAAGCAAAAAACGTGCGAAACACTCTCTGCATTGATTTAGGCAATTGAAGGGGGAAGAGCAGTGGCATAGATGTGTTATTTTGAAGCACCTCCGCAGTACCGGTTCTTAGCGAGGTCCTATCGAGCTTAGAACCGCTGTAACGAGGACAGAGCGAGAGCGATGCGAAAAAAACACATCTATGCCCCTGCTCATGTACATACAATTGCCTCAATTGTGCAACTTTAGGCGCAATACTTGCTTCTCCTCTTGACATATGATATCATGAAAACAAAAAATGCCCAAGTTTACCCATGGACGGGTTTTCACTCTATCACGGAAGAAAGGAGGAGCTTATGGCTAATCAGTCTGCTATCAATAATATCTATAATTATTATCTAACTACCTATGCGCCGAAGACGGATTCTAAGTTCGATACGCATAAGAAGAGCGAACTGCGCGGCGTTTACAACTCCATTGTAAAAATGAATAAAGAAGCTCCCCTGTTTATCGTTGATAAGTCTCAGGAGACTAAAGAGTATGCCGTTGGGCTTAAAGAAAACGCAAGGGCGTTTAGAAATACTATAGTTTCTTTGGGCGGAGTAACGGACGAGGAAATGCTTGGAAAGAAATCTGCATTTTCTTCAAACGATTCACTGGCGAGCGTTAAGTTTATAGGTGAAAATGATGAAGCGGCAAATGCCCCCACATTTGATCTTAAAGTAAAGAAACTTGCCACACCTCAGGAAAATACAGGTAAGATGCTTCCTTCGAACTCGATTTATCTTCCGAAGGATACATATTCATTTGATATAGGAATAAACGGTCTTAACTATGAATTCCAGTACATGGTTAATGATAAAGATACAAACCGTTCGGTTCAGGAAAAGTTAGCCCGCCTTATTACAAATGCTGATATCGGCTTAAAGGCTGACGTTATAAACGGAGCGGACAATACTTCCGCACTTCACATTGAATCTGTTAACACAGGCGTAACTTCAACCGGCGGTCACATGTTTGAAGTAACGGATGACAACACATCCCGCACAAAAGGTTCGGTTGCTTACTTTGGCCTTAACAATGTCACAAAAGAATCTTCGAATTCACAGTTTGTGATTAACGGAGTGGATGCTGAAGCTTCTTCAAACATATTTACGGTTGAAAAGAAATTTGAAGTTCACATCAATCGAGAAAGTAAAGACGATACAGATACAGCCAATATCAGATTAAAAGCCGATGTTGACTCTGTTGCCGAAAACATTAACACCTTGGTTGATGCTTACAACAATTTCGTGGATGTTGCGGGTAACTATTCATCCAATCATCCTAAGTCATCAAGACTTGTTGATGAAATGGCTTCTTTGGTATCGCTTCATGAAAACGAGCTTAGTGAAGTCGGTGTTGAGTTACAGGAAGACGGACACATTTCATTAGACAGAGTAAAGCTTTCCGATGCTGTAGAAGAAAAGAAACTGGGTGCTTACATTAACGACCTTAAGCACTTTGCAGGTTCTGTATTAAGAAAAGTCGATCAGGTTTCTTTGAACCCTATGAAATATGCAGAAAGAACCCTGGTTGCTTACAAGAATCCCGGTCACAACTACGCAACACCTTATGTCACAAGCGCCTACACCGGAATGATGTTTAACGGTTACTGCTAATACCACATGCCTTTAAAATAAAGAAGACATGTGGTATTATTTTGCCTATGGAAGAAAAATATGAGGGAAAAACAAACTCAATAAAGGTATTTTTGCTTGCGTTTTTGATTTTTTCACTCTCCGTAATTCCCTCTCTTGTTTTCACAAAAGGAGTCTGGATTTATTACGGGGATTTTAACGTTCAGCAGATCCCTTTCTATGTTCATGCTCACGACGCAATAAGAAACGGAAACTTCTTCTATGATTTTTCAACCGATTTGGGCGGAAGCCTGATTGGCTGCTATTCATTCTATCTTTTGGCAAGCCCCTTTTTCTGGCTCACCATTCCATTCCCGTCTCAATTTGTGCCATACCTTATGCCTTGGCTATCGGCGCTTAAGTACGCCCTCATGGCTTTGTTTGCATATCAATATATAAAGAAACACGTTAAAACCGACACCTTTGCCATGGTGGGAGCCTTTCTTTACGCTTTTTCAGGCTTCTCCGGCGCAGTACTTGTGTACAATCACTTCCATGACGTGCTTGCTTTCTTTCCTTTATATCTTATTCTATT
>JAEEGF011031749.1_pt1 | contig 49792 bp, 40 predicted proteins | sample 9134171 | NCBI WGS metagenome assembly JAEEGF01 (sample SAMN16246542, study PRJNA631951) | gut metagenome | biome: gut microbiome; feature: rumen; material: AP-attached | host: Bos | place: Iran: Karaj | collected 2018-10
CCTCTTTCGAGTTCCAACCGCTGGGCTTCGTTTAGTTCTAATCGTACTGCTTTTCTCATATCCACTAAGGTTTGTACTGGGATAACGAGAATCGACGACTAATAGTATTAATAGAAAACTATTTTTGAACATTTACTTAATATTTAAAGATTAAATATTAATTTTAAAACAAAGTCTCTTCAGGTTTTTTAAAAATCACCTCCGGCATATCCTGTGGCATTGTCAATCTCCAAGTAATATGAGCCATTATAGGCGCTGTTTATAGGAATAATCACCGTCTGCTGAATAGCTGTATTGACCAGATTATGATAAAGCAACACTCCCGAGTCATTATAAAGATAAATGGATACGGTTTCAACATTTTGGTTAAAATGGATATAGATGTCGTTTTCTCCTACCCCCGCCTCAATGGCATTAGGATTGACATTTGTCATCAAATCACCTAACAAAACAATCTCATCGTACCCTGGAGGCATATCCATCTCTCTTTCAACAAAAGCAATCGGGATAGAATTCATGGTTTTTGCTTCCCCAAAATAAAAGGCGCATAAAACAACTAATAATAAAGTTTTTTTCGTCATAGCTTATCATTTTTAAATTGAACATCCTTTTGTCGCAAAAATAGTATTGAGACAACATTATCCAATACCCCATCCAAACATTCATTCGGAAAAAAATTCTTAAAAAAATGATAATCAATAATATAGCAAAAATTCTATCCAAACATTTGTTTGAATAATCCAAACATCGAATGCGTTATTCCAAGTTAACAGAAGCAAAATACGATACTATTCCTTCTCTTCTGCCATCATTCGATGCACTTTGCCTCGGATTTTGTCAAGCACACTGGTGCTGATGCCGAGCAAATCCGCTTCTTCTGCCCTCGACAGTTGTAAACGAGACAAAAGACACACCAGGTATTCCTGCTCAGTCATTTGGGGATATTTTGCTTTTACTGTATCTCGCAAGCCAGGATACAGCATATCAAAAACCTCCATAAACTGTTTTATATGGCCCTTGCCTTCGAAAAGTTCTTTTTCAAGCTCCCTTAATGGCTTTTTGTCGCCTAGATTGTTTAAATAGTAGTCCAGTTTCTGCATCATCCGGAGCTTTTCAGAAAGTAAATCAGCTAACTGTTGCGATTTAGCATCATCTTCTTTTCTATAAGCTTCGTGGCGAAGCTTCAATTCTTCATTCTGATGCATGAAATGGAACAAATTGGCATTAATCTCGGCTTCTCTTTTGTTCCTCTGAGCTAATCGGTATAGGAAAAACAATAGAATTCCCAAAAGCGACACAAGCCCGATAGCAACCATCTGTTTTGTTCGGGCTGTTTTCATATTCATCGCATTCTGCAGTTGATCAAAATCGTATTGTTGTTTGATACGAAGCACTGTCTGTTCTTGGCGTTGACTTAACACTTCATATAACAATTCTTCATGTTTTTCCTTATAATACAATGCTAACGATTCATTACCTAATGCTTTGGCAAGCAGTACGAGTGCGTCATAAGCTGATATTTTGGTCTCATTCTTTATTCCGACTGAAAGCATTTTTTCCACATAATGATAACAATACTTAGTGGAATCCAGATCGCCTTTTGCCATATATGTTTTGCCCAAGTTCAGGTAATACATGAACAATTCCGTACTATCAATGTCTTGTTCATTAGCTAATTCGCCGAGACAATCGATGGCCATACCATATTCTTCTCTCTGACGATAGAGCACGGCAAAATTATTCAAGACTTTACATTTAATTTTTGATGAATCGCTAAACTCCGCATACTTCATGCTGTTTTTCAGGCACAACTCAGCACTGTCATATTGAGCACCTAATATATATATGATACTAATTAGATTCTGAGCCAAAGCCTTTTCAAAGTATTTATCGTTATCAAAACCAAAATCAGCTTTTTGCAGTGTAACAATAGATTCCCGTATCCTGCCATCATATAGGAGCATCTCCCCCATCTTATATCGCGCTTCGGCTACTATGAAACGTTCGTCGGCGAAGCTGCCGTATTGCTCCGCGTCTTTATAGGACTCCATAGCCTTGGCCTTCTCCTTATAATACTGCTGAACATAACCGCTGTAAAGAGCGGCCTGTGCGGCCTTGGCATAATCCTTCTTTCCAGCGAAATAGCCAGCGGCACGTTCAAGATTGGGAGTGGGAAGCTTGTGATCCAAAACCTCCTTGATATCATCGTCATCAATAGAGACCCCACGGAACAAGGCATCCGCATGAAGCAAGGCCATCTCCATACGGCTTCTCTCGCTGAAATACACCTCCATGTGCGAAACGCTGTCAATCAACAGCACAGTGCTGTCAGGCAGGGTGTCGGCCAAAGCTTCAGCACGAACCATCATCCGACGCGCCTCACGCCGGGGACTGTTGCAAGCCGCGAAGCCCAACAGCAACAACAAACCGATGATTTGAATTCTTCTTTTCAAATTCTACCGAGATTAAATCCCTAACGGGATAAGCCTTTCAATTCTCCCCTTTCACCCTCTCCTTCACAATCTCTTCCTGCTTGTCTTTGGGAGTCGGTGTGTATTGATAGAACTCCATCGAGTAGTTGGCACGTCCCGAGGTGAGGTTGCGAAGCGCGGTGGCATAGCCGAACATCTCCATGAGGGGGATGAAGGCATCGAGTTTTTGTGAACCTTTACGGAAACGACGCATGTTCTCGATACGGCCACGACGCTTGTTGACATCGCCAGTCACATTGCCAATATAGTCGTCAGGCGTGTTGATCTCTACTTTCATCATCGGCTCAAGCAGCACTGGGTTGGCCTTCATGAAGGCTTGCTTGAAACACATCTGGGCACAGAGCTGGAAGGCCATATCGCTGGAATCGACAGGATGCGAGCTGCCGTCCACAAGGACACATTTGACATCCACTACGGGATAGCCCGCGAAAGGACCTTTGTTCATCGCCGCGGCCAAGCCCTTTTCCACGGAAGGGATGTATTCCTTAGGCACCACGCCGCCCTTGCTGACATCAACGAACTCGAAGCCCTTGCCAGGGTTAGGCTCGAAACGGATCACCGTATGGGCATACTGACCCTTGCCACCCGTTTGTTTGGCGTATTTGTAGTTGCACTCGAAAGGTGTGGTGATGGTCTCGCGGAACGACACGGAAGGAGCCCCCACGGTGACCGGCACCTTGAACTCAGTGTTGATACGGTCAACGAGGATCTCTAAGTGCAACTCGCCCATGCCTGCAATGATGGTCTCTTCCGTCTCTTCATCGAAATGCGCGCGGAAAGAGGGGTCTTCATTGCAAAGTTTAGCCAATGCCTCGCTGAGTTTGCTCCGGTTCTTCTTGTCTTCGAGGTTCACTTTCATCTCGATGACCGCTGGCGGGATATGGATGTTCTCGAGCATCAACGGTGCTTTCTCATCACATAGGGTGTCGCCTGTGCGGGTGTATTTCATTCCCACAAGGGCTACAATCTCGCCGGGACCCGCTTCAGCAATCTCCTCGCGTTCCTTAGCCTTGATGCGGAAGATACGTCCCACACGTTCGCTCTTGGTCTTGTTGGTGTTATACACACTCATGCCGTTGGTGAGCTTGCCGCTGAAGATGCGGATAAAGGTCTGCTGACCCACATACGGATCGTTGATGAGTTTGAATGCCAAGGCAGCAAAAGGCTCGTTTTCCGAAGGGTTGCGCTGGCAGGTCTTCTCCTCGTTATAAGGATCATGGGCGATAACCGCGCCGAGGTCCTTGGGTGAGGGAAGATAGTCCACGATGGCATCGAGCAACAGCTGGATGCCTTTATTCTTATAGGCCGCTCCACAGAGCACAGGCACCATCATCAACTTAATGGTGGCCTTACGGATGGCCGACATAAGCAAATCGGAGGGAATCTCTTTGTCTTCAAGGTAGAGCTCTGCCACATCGTCATCCACATCGGCGACTTTCTCGATGAGGTTGCGGCGTGCAGCCTGGGCTTGTTCCATCATGGCTTCCGGAATGGGTCCTACGATGCGTTCCTTTTCGATGAACCGCACAGAGTTCATCTGCACCAAGTCAACCATGCCTTCAAACGACGCCTCTGAGCCAATGGGCAGATGCAACGGCACTGCGTTGGCTCCTAAGTATTTTTGCATTTGGCTGACCACCTCGTTGAAGTCGGCACCCGTACGGTCCATCTTGTTGACAAAAGCGATACGGGGCACACGGTATTTGTCGGCTTGGTTCCAGACCGTTTCTGACTGTGGCTCCACACCACCGACAGCGCAGAACACAGCCACCATGCCGTCGATGACACGAAGCGAACGCTCCACTTCCACCGTGAAATCGACGTGGCCGGGAGTGTCGATAAGGTTAATCTGATGATCGTTCCAATGGGCGGTGATGGCCGCGGAAGCGATGGTGATGCCACGCTCTTGCTCCTGTTTCATGAAGTCCATGGTGGCCTGACCGTCATGGGTCTCGCCTACCTTGCGGTTCACACCAGTGAAAAATAAAATACGTTCCGAAACGGTAGTTTTTCCTGCATCGATATGCGCTGCAATACCGATGTTGCGAAGCTTTGAAATATTCTGACTCATGGGAATGTGATGGTATATTTTTTGTACATTTTTTTCAGGTTGCAAAAATACGAATAAAAAATGAGTGATTACAAAAAACTTTATCGGTCGAGAGACAAGAAACTGTGCGGTGTTTGCGGTGGCATCGCTGAATATTTTGAACTGGATCCCACCATTGTGCGAGTTTTGTGGATTATCTTAACCTTATGTCCTCCTTTCCCAGGCATCTTAGCCTACCTTGTTCTTGCACTGGTCATGCCACAGCAACCCTGACAAATAGTCACCAAATGTCAGACCACGTGACCGAAATCACGTGGTTTGTTGATTTTTCCCCCTCCTTGAAGACGTTCGAGACACCGTATGTGTATCTCATCTCCACATACCAATAGCTGATTGCCATGGTCAACCCATAGTCAATCCTGTTGAATGAGCCGAGTGCCCATGGGGTGATATGTTGAATCGTCCTGTTTTTTTCTTTGATGTACGCCACCTCATCACCTTTCAGGCAAAAGCCAATCTGGGGACCTATGCGAAGCCGGATCATCTTCGTCTCGTCCTCGTCATCCTCGCGCCATCGACGATGATAGACGTTCAATAGCAACGGTATATTAATATAGGAGGACTTCTCCATCCAATGCACTTTGCTTCCGTTCTCGAGAACACCCTGTTTCATCCTGGTTCCCTGACGGGAATAAATAACATCCACCTCACCACCAAAAATGAAGTGCTCGGGAATCAACGCAACCCGTACTCCAAAACAATAGTCCGCACGAAAACGGGTGCTGTCAATGTCCGATAAACTCATGGTCGAAAAGGTGGGACCCAGAATCAACCCACCGCCCAACCGTTGGGCGTATGTGAACATCACACCCAAAAACAGCCATCCGAAAACCATCAGAACACGACGAATCATAGGTATCGTTATTACTTGGTTGTGCAAAAATAAATATTTTCTTATTTTTGCCGAAAATTTTGAGCATACTTTATGGCATCCCAGTTATTCGGAACAATTATCAAAACAGCCGCTGAAATCAAGAACATACCTGTTGAACTGAAACAGAAGACCATACGGCCTGTAAAAGCTCAGGAACGTGAGTTGAAAAAATTACTACGAAAGGCGCAGTTTACAGAATTTGGAAGACATTATCATTTCACTGAGATTCTGCTTTCGAAGAACGTGACAGAGAGTTTCAGGAAAAACGTGCCTGTGTTTGATTACAACAAGATGCACGACGAGTGGTGGTATCGCGCACTGAATGGTGAACACAACGTCACTTGGCCAGGCAAGATTAAGTATTTTGCGTTAAGCAGTGGAACTTCAGAGGCCTCCAGCAAATATATCCCCATCACGCGTGAGTTGAACAACAAAATTACAAGGGCAAGCATCCGTCAGCTTGTTTCAGCGGTGCGGTACGACTTCCCCAAGGAATTTTACAACCGCGGTGTGTTGATGATCGGTGGCAGTACCGACCTCTCCTACAGTCGTAAAGGAGGCTATTACGCGGGCGACTTGTCGGGTATCTCGGCAGGCCGAATCCCCAAATGGTTCGAATTCTTTTATAAACCCGGACAACGCATCTCTCAAATCAAAGACTGGTCGGAGAAACTTGACGAGATGGTGAAAGCCGCTCCCTCTTGGGACATCGGTGTGATTGTTGGAGTGCCTGCCTGGGTGCAAATCCTGTTGGAACGCATCATTAAGGAATACAAGCTGAAGACCATACATGATCTCTGGCCTAACCTGATGGTCTATGTTCACAGTGGTGTGGCCTTCGCCCCTTACGAGAAAAGCTTTGAACGGCTGTTCGGAAAAAAAGTGGTTTTTGTGGAAAGCTACCTCGCCTCAGAAGGCTATATCGCTTACCAAGTCGATTTGAAAAAACGTGTCATGCAGCTGTTGGTTGACAATGGCATCTATTTCGAGTTTGTGCCTTTCAACGAAGAAAATTTTGACGAGAACGGCAACATCGTCGAACATCCTAAAACCTTGACACTGAAAGAAGTGGAGGAGAACACCGACTATGCCTTGTTGCTCTCCACTTGTGCCGGCACCTGGCGCTATCTCATCGGCGACACCATCAAGTTCCTGCCTCCCGATGGTCCTATGTTCGGGGAACGTCCCAGAGCTGTCAACATTGCCATCACCGGACGTACCAAGCAGTTCCTCAGCATCACAGGTGAACATCTCTCACAGGACAACATGACCCAAGCGGTCGATATGCTGGCCAATGAACTGGGTGTCGAAATCACGGAATTTACCGTGGCTGGCATCAAGCACGACACCATGTATGCGCATCACTGGTACTTGGGAACCGACGACCCCATCGACCCTCAGGAAGCCATCAAAAAAATCGACGGTTATCTCTGCAAGCTCAACGATGACTATGCGGTGGAACGCACCGAAGCCATCAAGGAATTGTTTATCGACGTGCTACCTACCCATGTCTTCTATAACTTCATGGAAGAGAAAATAGGCAAATGGGGAGGAGCCACCAAATTCCCTCGTGTGCTGAAAGGACAGCGTTTCGAGATGTGGGAAGAGTATGTCAAAAATGAGAAATTAGGAGTTAGGAGTTAGGAGTACTATGATACGGTTTGTTTTTGATGCGATTGTTTTAGGTCTTACCTTATCCATTGTCTTTGGCTTTGGACCAGCGTTTATCACCTTGCTCCAAACCAGCATCCATCGGGGATTTCGTCAAGCCGCCTGGTTTGCGCTCGGCGTGTGCCTCAACGACGTGCTGATGGTTTTGTTGTGCGTGCTGACTTCCATCCAGGTGGTGGCTAACAACGACAAAGAGCTCTTTTATTTTAGCCTTGGAGCAGGCATCATCCTGATTCTCTTTGGCATCTTCACCTATACACGAAAAGTTAAGGAGGACAATTTCAAAGGCATCAAAGAACGAACCGATGAGATTATCGACGAGAACAAGGAGATTTTCAAAAAAGAGGACGACACCCCAAAATGGTTTGTGTTTCTCGGCAAAGGGTTTGTGCTGAATATCCTGAATCCTTTTGTGTGGATCTTCTGGTTCAGTACCGTGGCCATCACCGCAGGTACTATGGAAGGCAACAAGGTCAAGATTTTGTTGTTTTTCTCCATCGTCCTGGGCACTTGCCTTGGATGCGACTTGCTGAAGGCCAAAGGGGCTTCTTTTCTGAAGAAGTTCTTCAACGCCAAACGTATCCGTATCCTGAACATCGTGATCGGTGTCGGATTGGTCTTGTTTGGCCTGTATTTCATCATCAGCGGCATCATCAAATTCTTACCATAAAACAAATTAACTATGACAAACACAGCAAAACTAAACTGGACTCATTTTCTCATAGGCGGACTGGTGGCCTTGGTTTATGGCCTTCTCGCCTTGTTACTTCCTGGAGGGATTATTCAAACCATCATGACCGTCTCAGGCATTATACTGATTATCGCAGGAGTAATCTGTTTTTTGATTTCGTTGAATCGCAAGAAAAACATGCAGGCTTGGAAGATGTTGCTTTTCGAGTCCATCGTCATGGTATTGTTAGGTCTTGCCGCTGTAATATGGTCGCAGAAAACCGTGGAAGTGCTCATCATCATTATTGGAATATGGGTGGCTTTCATCGGGTTGATGCAGCTCATCTTTTTGTTGAAAATCAGCAAGTTTGTTTATAAGGGATTTTTCATCGTTTGCAGTTTGCTGGCCTTGGTGTTCGGCATTTTGATGATTATCAATCCCTTTGAGTCAGCAGAATTTTTCGTTACCCTGACAGGTGTCATCGCCTTGTTAGTAGGCATCATGACCACGATGTTCTCCTTGGCGGTGAAACGAGTGGAAGGTTAAAGGGGGAGTTGGTTAGAGGTTAGAAGTAGCTTGCGATAGCCACCTCTAACCTTTAACCTCAAATGGTGTCTTTGAACTTAATGTCTTTGACGTTAAGTTGGAGGGTGGTTTTTCCTTGCCAGTAGTTGTATTCGAGGTTATAGCAGATGCTGAACGGTTCGCCGCTATGGATGCGTGCGAAGAGGTCACCTTTCTGGAAGGCGATGCCCGAGAACACGGTACCGTCCTCGTCGCCCAGTTGCTTCACGGTGAGTTTCAGATGTTTGTGACCGCCCACGGGGCGTGAACCGCCGGTATCGACGATGTTATCCGACCAGAACACAGGGGCAGTGTTGCCCGGGCCGAAGGGGGCGAACTGGTTAAGGATGCGCATGAACTTGGCAGTGATGTCATGGAAGTTGATTTTCAGGTCAACCTCTAATTCCGGCACTAAGTCTTCAGCGGTGAGATGTTCACGGATATAGTCCTCGAAGCGGCGACGGAACTCATCGACTTTGTCGGGTTTCATGGAGAGGCCGGCGGCATATTTATGTCCTCCGAAGTGCTCCAACAGGTCGGAGCAATGGTCAATGGCGTCGTAGATGTCGAAGTTTTTGATGGAACGCGCGGAGCCTGTGATAAGGTCGTTGGCTCTGGTCAGCACGATGGTAGGTCTATAGTAATAATCTGTAAGACGCGAGGCCACGATGCCGATCACTCCTTTGTGCCAGTTTTCGTTGAAGATGACGGTGCTTCGGGCGTTGAGCAGTTCCTCGTTGTCGGCAATCATGTTGAGTGCTTCTTCGGTGATGCCGTTGTCGAGTTCGCGCCTAGTGTCGTTCAGCTCGTTGATGTTGGCAGCGAGTTTCAGGGCGTGTTCATGTTTCTCAGCGAGGAGGAGGCGGACAGAGTCGGAGGCTTTGTCGATGCGTCCTGCCGCGTTGATGCGGGGGCCGATAAGAAACACAAGGTCGCTGATGGTTAGCTCACGGGTCAGCACGTTGGCGTCATCCCCATCCACTCTTTCGGGGTCATCTTCACGGCGGTAGATGTTGGCATGTTGAAGGATGGCTTCGATACCCGGACGGGGTTTCTTGTTGAGCTGCTTGAGTCCGTAAAACGCCAGCACGCGGTTCTCACCGGTGATGGGCACGATGTCGGCGGCGATACTCACCGCCAGCAAGTCGAGCAACTCATTCACCTCTTCGATAGGCAGGTTGAGGCGTATGGACAGCGCGGTGACCAGTTTGAAGCCCACACCACAGCCCGAGAGCTCCTTGTAAGGATAGTTGCAGTCAGGCCGTTTTGGGTCGAGCACCGCTACTGCGGCAGGAATCTCGTCGCCAGCGCGGTGATGGTCGCAGATGATGAAATCCACACCTTTTTCATTGGCATAACGGATGCGCTCCACCGCCTTGATGCCGCAATCGAGTGCGATAACCAGCTTGAAGTCGTTTTCCGCCGCATAGTCGATACCTTTATAAGAAATGCCATAGCCCTCGTCATAACGGTCGGGGATGTAGAACTCGATTTTCTTTTTCTTGAAGAATTTCTTCAAATAAGTGTACACCACCGCTACTGCCGTGGTCCCGTCAACATCATAGTCCCCGTAAATCAGGATTTTCTCCCCATTGTCAATCGCTTGTACAATGCGGTCAACAGCCTTGTCCATGTCCTTCATCAGGAAAGGATCATGCAGCTGCGTCAAGGAAGGACGGAAAAAAACTTTGGCCTCGTTATAGTTGGTAATCCCACGCTGAACAAGCAAGGTGGCAAGGTTCTCATCAATGTTGAGAGCCTTGACAATATCGGCAACCTTCTGATTGTCAACACTTTTATTGAGAATCCACCTTGTTTCCATCTACCTAATTTTGAATTTGTAAAAATAAGAATAATTTTCGATGTTTTATAAATTTTTTTTATTTAGAATGAGAATAATTTATAATTATTTGATTATAAGTAATTTATAATTCAAAAGGAATCGTTCATTCAAGATAAGAAGGGTGTTGAAAAAAGTGTATTTTTTTTTAAAAAACAAGTTGCGTGGTGTCAGTATTTTTAATAATCTTGCATAATAAAAAAATCCAAATTTTTATCCTTTGAAAAAAATTAAAACTGCCTTAATATCAGTATATTACAAAACTGGCATTGATACAATTGTAACGCTGTTGAAAGAGTATGGCGTTCAGATATATTCCACTGGCGGCACGTACGACGCCATTCAAAAGCTCGATCCCACGGTCAAGACGGTGGAGTCGTTGACGAGTTATCCCTCCATCTTGGGTGGTCGTGTCAAGACACTGCACCCCAAGGTATTTGGCGGGATTCTCGGACGAACGGGTCTGGAGTCGGATCAGCGCGAGATGGCACAGTACGACATTCCTGCATTCGACCTGGTGATTGTGGACCTCTATCCTTTTGAGGAGACGGTAGCCAACACCAACGACGAGGCCGCCATCATCGAGAAAATTGACATCGGTGGCATCTCCTTGATACGCGCTGGTGCGAAGAACTTCAACGACGTGCTCATTGTTCCTTCAAGGAAACATTATGACGAGTTGATTCATCTGCTCGAAACCCAGCAAGGGGAGACTTCGTTGGAGGATCGTCGTCGTTTCGCCTGCTATGCCTTTGCGGAAAGCTCGCATTATGACAGTGTGATTTACAACTGGTTTGCCCGTGACGACGAGCAGCGTGAGCTGAGGATCTGTGAAGGCAATGGCACGGTGCTGCGTTATGGCGAGAACCCTCATCAGAAAGGCAAGTTCTATGGTGACTTAGAGGCTGTGTTTGAGAAACTTCACGGCAAGGAACTCTCATACAACAACTTGCTCGATCTTGAGGCGGGACTCTCGTTGATTCGTGAGTTTGAGTTGCCAACGTTCGCCATCCTGAAACACAACAATCCTTGTGGCATCGCCTGCCGCCAGACGGTGAAAGAGGCTTATCTGGCTGCCTTGGCGGGTGATCCCGTTTCGGCGTTTGGCGGGGTGTTGGTATGCAACCGCCCCATCGACCTTGACGCCGCCGAGGAGATTAACAAGCTCTTCATCGAGGTCATCGTGGCTCCTGACTACGGTCCGGGCGTGCTCGAGCTGCTCTTCACCAAGAAAAACCGTGTGGTGCTTCGTCTGAAAAAAGACCTGTTCAACACTGTCACCGTCAAGACAGCCCTCAACGGCTATTTGGTGGAAGAACGCGACCAACATGCCGAAGGCATTGACGATTTCAACGTGGTTACCGAGGCCGCGCCTTCGCGAGCCGAGATCAAAGACATGATCTTTGCCAACAAAGTCGTCAAACACAGCCGTTCCAACGCCATCACCTTGGCCAAGGACCAACAGCTGTGCGCTTCGGGTATCGGACAGACCTCGCGCGTGGATGCCCTGCGGCAAGCCATCGAAAAGGCCCGCTCCTTCGGCTTCGACCTACAAGGCGCCGTGCTGGCATCCGATGCCTTCTTCCCATTCGACGACTGCGTGAAGCTCGCCCATGAAGCTGGCATCACCGCCATCATCCAACCTGGTGGGTCTGTGCGCGACCAGGAATCCATCGACTGTTGCAACCAACATGATATCAGCATGGTATTCACTGGATACCGTCATTTCAAACACTAACAAATTGTATAACTAAATAAATTCTGAACTCTGAATTCTAAATTCTAAATGCTAACAAAATGGGTGCATTTTCATTTCTGAACAAAGAAATCGCTATTGACCTGGGAACAGCCAATACGATTGTCATATACAACGACAAAGTGGTCGTTGACGAACCTTCCATCGTGGCTATCCAACGCGACACCAAGAAAATCATCGCTGTGGGAAAGAAAGCCATGATGATGCACGGCAAGACCCACGAGAACATCAAGACCATCCGTCCGTTGAGAGACGGAGTCATCGCCGACTTCCAAGCCGCGGAGCACATGATGCGTGAGATGATTAAGATGATTAATTTCAAGAACACCTTGTTCCCCCCGAGCTTGAAGATGGTTATCTGCATCCCTTCGGGCATCACCGAGGTGGAGGAACGTGCAGTGAAAGACTCCGCCGAACAAGCGGGAGCCAAAGAAGTGAGGCTGATTCACGAGCCTATGGCAGCGGCCATCGGTATCGGCATCGACGTGCTTGAACCTACGGGCAACATGATCATCGACATCGGAGGCGGCACCTCCGAAATCGCTGTCATCGCCTTGGGCGGCATCGTCAACAACAAGTCAATCCGTATTGCTGGTGACGACTTCAACGCCGACATCGAGGAGTATATGCGTAAACAGCACAACATCATCGTGGGTGAGCGTTCCGCTGAACGTATCAAAATCGAAGTGGGTGCGGCCATCCCACAACTCGACAACCCGCCCGAGGACTTCGCTGTGCAGGGAAGAGACATGCTGAGCGGTATCCCCAAAGAAATCAAAGTCAACTACTCGGAAATCGCCCACTGCCTCGACAAGAGCATCATGAAAATCGAGACCGCTGTGCTTAACGCCTTGGAACTCACGCCTCCCGAACTGGCTGCCGATATCTTCCGTACCGGCATCTATCTTACCGGTGGCGGCGCCTTGCTGAGAGGTCTCGACAAACGTCTTGCCGCCAAGACCAAACTGCCAATCCATGTGGCGGAAGACCCGCTGCGCGCCGTGGCAAGAGGTACCGGTATCGCATTGAAGAACTTCAACCGATTCACCTTCCTCATTAAATAATGTATAACCTCATCCGATTTATACAGAAACACCACTTCGTCATCCTCTTCCTGGTACTCGAAGTGCTGTGTATCGTGATGTTGACCTCCAGTCAGAACTTCCATCGCCAAAAGCGAATCAATACGACCAACGATATCGTGGGGAGAATCTATGAGACAGGAAACGACATCGGCGACTACTTTCGTTTAGGGAAGATCAACCGCGAGTTGGCGGAAGAGAACGCCATGCTCCGCCGTCAATTGGCCGTGGTCACCGACACCGCCCAGGCGTATCAGGAATATATCAACACCGACACCGTGTATCAATTCATCCCTGCCCGGGTGGTCAACAGCACGGTCAACAGGCCCAACAACTATATCCTTATCGACAAAGGACGGGCTGACGGCATCGAGAAGGACATGGGTGTTATCTCCACCGACGGCATCGTGGGCATCGTCGCCGACGTGAGTCCGCATTACGCCTCCGTCATGAGCCTGCTTCACAGCTATTCCACCATCAGCGTGCGGTTCAAGAACAACGACCATCTCGCCAACCTCCATTGGGGTACCACCAACTACCGTTATGGCACCATCGACGACATCCCCACCCATCTCCTGCTTCAGCAAGGCGACACCATCGTCACCAGCTCTTATTCCTATATCTTTCCTGAGAACCTGATGGCAGGCACGGTGGTGGAACTCATCCAGTCGCCAAGCGGAACCCTCAACAAGGCCAAGATACGGTTCTCCACCGACTTCTCCACCTTGAAAAACGTTTACGTCATCCATCATACCAACAAAGCGGAGCTGGATACGCTCCTCGTCCATCAAAGCAAGCTATGAACAAGTCCCTGTTGAATGTAATCCGTTTCGTGGTGCTGGTGATTGCGCAGGTGCTGGTCATCAACCACATCCGTATGGGCGGCTATGTGCATCCTTATATCTATCTCATCTTTGTGATGCTGATGCCCATCAACATGCCGGGCTGGCAGCTGCTGCTCTCTGGTTTCGGCATCGGCCTGACTATCGACCTGTTCATGGGTACTCTTGGCATGCATGCGGGAGCCACCACCTTCATGGCCTTCTGCCGACCTGCCATCATCCGGTTGGTCTCAGGCAACCAGAAATTTGAGAACATACGTGAACCTAACATCGCACAATTAGGCTTCCCCTGGTTCTTGCGTTACACCCTCTGCATGGTCACCGTCCATAACTTTACGCTTTTTATGCTCGAAGGATTCAGCTTCCACCTCATCGGTCAAGCCCTCATCCGTATTCTGTTCAGTGTGCCCGTGTCGATTTTCCTCATCCTGCTTACACTGTATCTTTTTGCCCCGACTAAGAAAAAAGAACGGACGTGAGGAAACGTACCCCGTGTCCTTAAAATCTAAATCTAACATAACAAGTACTAACTATGAAACAAAACATTCTGATTCTTCTCCTTTTTGCTTTAGGATTGGCCTCATGTAACCATCAAAAAGTCTTTCACGTCAACGTCAGTTTGGCAAATGCCGATGACAACACCATGATTTATTTAAGAAAAGTGGTGAATCATCAAACAGAGGTCATCGACTCAGCCTTCTTCAAAAATGAAATGGCCACCCTGACCGCTCCCATGGAAAACGTCCAAAGACTCTATTCTATTAAAATCAAAAATATGCATGGTTCCATGACGTTCTTCCCTGAGAATCAAGATGTCACTGTGGTGGGCGATATCCAAAACCCAACCGCTGTGGAAATCCTCGGAAGCGAGGCACAAGCATTGTTCAACGAATACAATAAATTTGTCAATGATTGCGACTCAAAGCTCATGGATCTCTATTACCAATTTGATGAGGCTGAAAAAAACAATGACAGTCTGCTAATGGAAGAGATTGACCAGCAAGGCAATGAACTCATGGAGAAAAAAGAAACCTTCTCAGAACAGTTTATTGAACAACACAAAGACCATTTCATCGGCCATTACCTTATGGATGAGCAAAAACAAGATTATACCTTGGAACAATTGAAGGAGATTGTAGCTGGTTTGAAATCAGAGACGCTCTACTCAAAAGAAATGAGCGACTATATCGTCAAGCTTGAGAGCTTGGCGGTGGGAAACCCCTTCATCGACTTCACCCTCAAGACTGTTGACGACCAGGAAGTGACCTTGTCGGAATATATAAAAGGCAACAAGCTGACACTGGTCGATTTCTGGGCTTCGTGGTGCGGACCCTGCCGTGCGGAAAACCCGTTTGTGCTGGCCGCTTATAACGCCTATCACGATAAGGGCTTCAATGTGTTAGGTGTCTCCATGGATCAGGATGTTGACGCTTGGCAGGCGGCCATCGCCAAAGACCAACTGCCTTGGACGCATGTGTGCGACTCGGAAGGCCAAACCAGCCAGCTGTATTTGATTTATTATATCCCCAGCAATATCTTGATTGACGAAAACGGCATCATCGTCGAGAAAAACCTGAGAGGCGAAGATTTGGAAAAAGCCTTGGCTTCGAGACTTTAAGCACTGTGGTCATGGTGGCAAAGGAAAAGACTGTTTATTTCTGCAAGTCGTGCGGTAACGAGTCACCCAAATGGTTCGGGAAATGCCCGGCCTGTGGCGAGTGGAACACGTGTGTGGAGGAGAAAGAAGTAAGAAGCAAGAAGACAGAGGACAGAAGACAGAAGACAGAGGCGGTGCCGCTTCCAATTCGTGACATTGCCAACGCCCAAGAACAACGCATCGTACTTCCATACATGGAGTTGAACCGTGTGTTGGGTGGCGGTCTGGTACTCGGATCGCTGGTGCTGGTGGGTGGTGAGCCTGGCATTGGAAAATCGACCTTATTGCTACAGACCGCCTTGCATCTGACGGGCAAGAAAGTACTTTATATCTCCGGCGAAGAGAGCCAGACGCAAATCAAGATGCGCGCCGACAGGGTGGGGATCTTTAACGAGCAATGTCTGATTCTCACCGAGACCGACACCAAGGAAATCTATATGCATGTCAAAGACATTCAGCCAGACCTTGTTATTATTGACTCGATTCAGACGCTGACTTCGCCATACGTCGAGGCCACCGCTGGGACAATCTCGCAAATCCGTGAGTCCGCTGCGGAGATGAACAAAATCGCCAAGACATATCAGATTCCTGTCTTCCTCATCGGTCATATCACCAAAGACGGGAGCATCGCCGGACCCAAGATCCTGGAGCATATCGTTGACACGGTGTTGCAGTTCGAGGGCGACCGTCATTATGGTTTCCGCATCTTGCGCACCATCAAGAACCGTTTTGGCTCTGCTTCGGAGTTAGGCATCTTTGAGATGAACGCCACTGGCTTGCGCGAAGTCACCAACCCCAGTGAGTTCTTGTTGTCGCAACGTGACGAAGAGGTGAGCGGCATCGCCATCGCCGCCACCATCGAGGGGCAGCGTCCCATGCTCATCGAGACCCAGGCCTTGGTGAGCACAGCGGCCTACGGCACCCCGCAACGTTCCTCCACAGGTTTCGACACCCGAAGGATGAACATGCTCCTCGCCGTCCTCGAAAAACGCGCCGGGTTCCGGCTTAACATGAAAGATGTATTCCTGAACATCGCCGGAGGCATCCGTAGCGATGACCCGGCCATCGACCTGTCCGTCGTTGCCGCGGTGCTCTCCTCCAATGCCGACATCCCCATCGACAGCCGGTACACTTTTGCCGCCGAGGTAGGACTTTCAGGCGAGATCCGTGCCGTCACCCGCATCGACGCGCGCATTGCTGAAGCCGAAAAACTGGGCTTCAAAAAAATCTTCATCTCGAAATACAACGCCAAGGGTTTGGACCTCCAGCGTTTCCATATCGACGTAGTTCCCGTCGCTACCGTGTACGACCTGGCCACAGAACTCTTTGGATAAACCACCTTTACCGTTCTATTTTTGTGAAAAACCGAAAGGTTTTGGCGGGATTATTGCATAATATTTATACTTTTGCAATTAATTCGGAGAAATAGAGTTATTAAAAAGCAAAACTATATTCATTATGAGAAGCAAAATCACAACTGTATTCATGATCCTCCTGGCCGCTTTCATCACGTTGGGAGGTACCACAAGCTGTAAAAGCAAGAAAAAACTAGCCAAAGAAGCCGCCGAAGCCGAATACAAGGCCAGAGTGGCTGACGCCGTGAAAGACCTTACCGCCATCCTCGATGACGAAACCCTTTGGACTCTTGAAGAGAAAGAACACCGTGTGCAAACCATCAAGGACTGGAACCTCCAGAATCCGGAAGTTGATGACCTCCTGTTCCAAGTTGAGAAAAAACTGGCTCGCGAACGTGCCCAAGCAGAGCAAGAAGCTGAAGAAGCCCGTATCAAAACCATGGAACAAGAACAGGCTCAGGCTCCCAAAAACATGCTTGAATCTAACTTCGCCCGCATCGCTGCTTCCAACAACACCACTCAGGCCAACAGCATCATCAACGAGACCCTGAAGATGTTTGCCTCCAACAACGCCCCTGTCCTCATCATCATCAGCCAGGCAGGAGGCTTCAACGACTATGACCGCCCCACTACCATCGAGAACTATCTCAACTACCTTAAAGACCAGAAAGTCTCGCGTAATGAGGTGTCCAACCTGAAATTCAACGAGAACGGAAAAATCACAGAAGTCGAACTGATTAAAAAATAACGAAGAATCATGAAAAAAATATTGGCAATACTCGCCGTGATCCTGTCGGTAGCTGGCAGCGTCATGGCACAAGATGAACTCAGTTTCGAACGTAAACAGGCCATTGACAGCCTCGCCCTCGAGAAAGTCAGAGACCTTAGCAAATACATCAAGATCGTAGGCTCCAAAGAAACCGCCTGGAGCGAAGCCAACCGTGTCATCGACCGCGCCGAAGAGCTGTTCATGACCAATGCGGAGATTGGCGTGTCATCGATCAACTCCACCAATATTAAATATTATAAGGTGCGTCCTTATTTTGAGCATCTGATGCGTCTCAACTACGACCGTGTCGAAATTGAATGGTACAACATCGAATATGTGTCGGACCTTCAACGTCAGCCCGATGGAACCTACGTGGGTGTCATCACCATCTTCCAGACCTTCAGAGGCTATGACAAGGAAGGCAACTTAGCCTATAAGGATACCACAAAAAAAGATATAACCGTTTACGTCAAACGTAAGGAAACCCAGATAGGTGGCCGTATGATTGGCTTCTGGGATGTCCTTCTCGGTGACATGAGAGTGAAAGAGACCGCTAATCGATGAGAAGGCAAAAGACAGAAGACAGAAGACAAAAGGCAGAGATGGGGAAACGATTCATTGTTCGTTTCCCTCTCTCCGTTATCTTGTTGTTCTTCTTGCTGAACATGGATGTTGTGTCGCTTGAGGCACAAAACATCGGTAATTATCAGATGGATGAGACCCATCTCTATGCCATGACCAAACAGATGGGCCAGTTCATCCGCCGTTTCAATTATGAGGAGGACCAGTTCGGAAACCAAATCAATCCGAAGGACCCGGCTTATCACAACCGTCAGAAACGCCAACAGTCGCTCTCCATCCTCTTTGACCAGGAAACCTACGGCAATAAACCTGACCTTCAGCGTTTCTTCATCGAGGATGTCACTGCCGACGACTCCACCTTTATGACATTTCTCGGCGGACGCTGGTATTCGGAAGTCTCTGCCACCTTTACCTACAAGGGAAAGGAAGTCAGCCTCATCATGATCCTGGGCATCGAGAAAGAAGGCCTGGGCTCCAAATGGGTGCTCAACAACATCTATTTCTCTGAGTTCAACAAACTCTTCCCTAATGGCGAGATGAGCGAGAAAGAAAAGCACTTCCTCCACCCCATGAGCCATGAACTCGACTTCATGAACATCTACAAGATTTTCAAAGAACCTGATGTAATCGAATACTATGGCTCGCAATCGTTCGAGCCTGATTACCTCACCCTTTTCTTCTATGAAATCAAACGAGGCAATCTCATCTTCCAAAACGTTGATTCCGTCAAGTTTCACGTCTTCCAAATCAAAGACTGGTATTTTGAGGTTTCGTGGTTCAACCGTAGCGGAAACAACGCCGGCTGGCTCATCTCCAACCTCATCTATCTACCCGAAAAGGAGAAAAAAGACCTTATCAAATTCTATCAACCATGATGAAAAAGCTGAAAACGGAAAGTGGAAAATGGAAAATGATCATCCTTTTGTTGTGCGGCCTCACGTTGACTGGCACAGCCCAAAACAAGAACACCCCCTTCACGAAAGAAGAGCTGGCCAACTATGAATTGGAAATCAATAGGATGGTGCATTACCTTCAGGAGACGCTGAACTTCATTGGCGACCCCTCACAAACCACCCAAGAAAAGGAAATCATCTTCACCCAAAGCTATTCCAAGATTTTCTTCGATGACAAGGTGCAAATCGAAGACGACCTCGACATCAAACGTAGCACCTCACTTTGCAAAGACGTCCAAGCCTATCTTAAAGACATCGACTTCTTTTTCCAATATGCCCAGTTCACTTTCGACGTGCAAAGCATCGCGAACCTCACCAAACCCGATGGATCGCCTTATTTTAAAGTCTCCATGAACCGGCATCTGGTGGGTAAAACCGTCACCAACGACTCCATCAATGAGGTTATCAACCGCTATATTGAAATTAACCTCGACAAGAAAAACAACGACCTCAAAATCGTCAGCATCTATACCACCCGCATCAATGAGCGTCAGACCCTGAGCTACTGGTGGAACTCCATGCCAAGCGCATGGAAAAACTATTTCGGTGAAGCAATCATGGTCAACGATAGCGTCCCTTTGAAATCGGTGGTTCAGGTTAACGAGAAAGACTTCATCTATTCTTTTCCTGTGCTAACCAACGTGGACGGCGAGACCATCGTCACCGACTGGAAAGAAATCAATGTGAAGACGGGTATTGACACGCTGTACCAAAAGCTGAAGACTTTGAGCCTTACTCAGGCTGTTGATGTGACGGATATCAAGACCATCACCACCCTGGAACCCCTGAGCGAACTTTCAAACCTCCAGACACTGAATGTTTCTGGTACGAACATCAACGATTTGTCTCCGCTTCGTAACGCCAACAAACTCAAAGTTTTAAAAGCTGCCAACACCCACATCACCGACCTCACCCCGTTGAAGTATGACCTCATGATCCAAGAGCTTGACATCGCCCGTACCGATGTGGATGACCTGACCGTGTTGGAAATCCTCAAAAACCTTGAGAAACTCAATGTTTCTTACACTAAAATCAACAAGTTGAAATCGTTGGAGAATTGCTCAAACCTCACCCATCTGACCCTTGAAGGAAGCAAAATCACCCATATTCAGCCGCTGAGCAAGCTCGAAAACATCGTCGCCCTCGACATCAGCAACACCGCCGTCAAGGATCTTTCGCCGGTGAGTTCCCTCAAAGCGCTTCAAAGCCTCAAGATTTCCAAAACCAACATCAGCAATTTGAATGCGTTGAGCGAGATGGAAAACCTTAAAGAGCTGTATTGCAGCAACACCAACATCAGCGACTTGACTCCCTTGAAAAGCCATCGCCGACTCAGTAAGATTTATTGCGATAATACCCGCATCGATATCAACCAAGCCAGTGACTTCAGCAAAACCAACCCCTTCACGCTGGTGATTTACGACACCAAGGCGCTTGAACAATGGTGGGATAACCTCCCCATTTACTGGAAGGCCGTGTTCTCAAAACAAGTGCACCTCAGCGGCGAACCTTCCACGGAACAACTTCACGAAGTCATCAACATGACTGACCTCGACCTTTCGGGCAACGAATACATGCAGAACCTCATCCCGGTCAGCCGACTCACCAACCTCGTGAACCTCAACATCTCCAATACTGAAATCACCCGACTCGACCCCTTGTTCGGCATGACCAACATTGAGCATCTCAACCTATCCAACACTTATATCAACGACCTTTCACCCTTGTCAACCATGGGTAGCTTGAAAACGTTGGATATCAGCAACACTCCCATCGAGGACCTCACACCGCTGGTTGAAAACAGCCATCTGGAACTGATCATGGCCAACAACACCAATATTAAGCTGCGCAACGTGATTCCGCTCAAAGAAAAAGTGCCTAATGTCATCGTTATTTTCCAAACCGAAGAGCTGAAAAACTGGTGGGAGAACCTCGACGACACTTGGAAAAGCATTTTCAAAGCCCACATCGCCAGCGACAGCGACCAACTTTCGCCCATCGAGCTTCAGCGAATCATCGACCTGAGAGCCATATCGGTGGATCAAGAGAACACCATCACCTCGTTGGATCCTATCCGCAGCCTTTATTGGATTGAGAAACTCAGCATCATTAGTCAAGGCATCCGCGACATCAGACCATTGTACAACAAGACGTATCTCAGTGAATTGCTGATGCAGAATAATCCTATCAGCGATTTGAGTCCTTTAGAAAACGACACTTTGCTCACTATTCTTAATATTGAAAACACCCAGGTTTCCGACCTTTCTAAGCTTGAGAAATTGCCTCATCTTCGTGTGTTGAATGCCAGCGGCACCGGCATCAAATCACTGAAACCCCTTGCCAAAATGAACGAGTTGGAAGAGTTGCTGATTAACAATACCAGTGTCAAGTCCATCTCGCCTATTGAGAACATCCCGTCGCTAAAACTCCTTAAGATCTATAACACCCGCGTTAAGACAAAGACCGTCAATGCCTTGCAGCAGAAACGCTTTGATTTGAATATAGTTTACTATTAGAAGAGAATTAAGAATTAAGAATTTAAAGAGTATTACCCCGTAGGGGTTTAATCTCGGTAGATATGAAAAGATTTATTCCGATTATAATATTATCATTGATGATTTCTGCTTGTGACCGTCAGCCGAAGAGCACCACAGTCACAGATTCCAAACCCGCAAAACCCGTGATTGTTCCGACCTTTAATGCTGACTCGGCATACGCGTTTGTGAAGGCTCAAACGGATTTTGGCCCCAGGGTGCCCAACACCGATGCCCATGCGCAATGTGCGCAATGGCTCATCGATAAGCTTTCGTCGTATGCCGACACGGTCATCGTGCAGGAGTTCCGTACCCGTTTGTTCAACAACAAAGGCATTGATGGCATGAACATCATCGCCTCGTTCCATCCTGAAGCCAGCAAACGCATCGTGCTATGTTCGCATTGGGACTCGCGACCCTACGCCGACCATGACCCGGACGAAGCCAGTTGGAACCATCCTATCGATGGTGCCAACGATGGTGCCAGTGGAGTAGGGGTGCTTCTCGAGAACGCCCGTTGTTTCCACCAGCAACCGCTGCCAGAGAAGTTGGGCATCGACATCATTCTTTTCGACTTGGAAGACTATGGACCACGACAAGATGAATCGGAACGCTATTATGACGACCGGCGTAACCATTGGGCACTGGGCTCCCAACATTGGGCGGCACAACCTCATCTTCCAGCTTATACCGCTTCCTACGGGATCCTGCTCGACATGGTGGGAGGAAGCCATCCTAATTTCATGAAAGAATACTACTCGCAAGGTTATGCCGCCTGGCTGAGCAACAAGGTGTGGAGCATTGCCCAGGGTCTGGGTTATCACCAGTATTTCGTCAACGAGCTGGGCGATCCCATTAGCGACGACCATCTGCCCATGAATGAAATTGCTGGCATCCCTACCATTGATATCATCGATTTAAATCCCAACAGCAGCAACCAATGCTTTCCTGAAGTATGGCATACTTTGCAGGATAACATCCAAAACATCGACAAAAATACCCTTGGGATGGTTGGTAATGTGCTGAATCACACTGTTTATAAAGAATAGTTGATAAAAAACAAATTTACATTTGACCATTATATCAAAAGAATATTTTAACTTTGCCCTATTGAAAATGAAACATTCATTATTAACACCTATTATTAATTAAACGTTCAAAACTATGAAGAAGTTATTACTCGTTTTGATTGCCATTATCGGTTTGACATTTGCAGCTAACGCTCAAGACAGAGCCATCGGTCTCCGTCTTGGTGGTGGCCAAGGTTATGGTGCTGAACTTTCCTATCAGCAAGGTCTCGGTGGTATCAACCGCTTGGAAGCCGACCTCGGTTATTATAGTGGTTATGGTTATTCACACCTTGGTCTGACTGCCCTTTATCAGGCTCACTTCGACATCTCAGCCGTTCCGAATCTGGGTTGGTATGCTGGTGTCGGTGGAAGAGTTGACCTCTACACCTATAGTGGTGCTAGCGTTGATGTGGGTATCGCTGCCCAAGCTGGTATTGACTATCATTTCGATGCTTTGCCGTTGCAAGTGTCATTGGACATCCGTCCTTGCCTCTATCTGTATCACGCAACCGATTTCTATTGGGGTGACATCGCATTGGGCGTTCGTTACATGTTCTAATCGACAACTGAATGTTTAAAAAAAAGGCTGGCCATCACGACCAGCCTTTTTTATTGCTTTTGGATGAATGCATCCAAATCCCGTTTCGAGGAATCGTAGGAAAAAGCGGCATTCACTAAGAAATATTTGTTTTTATCCACGCAATAGGGATAGGCAAACTTGGCAAAGTCGAGACGGTTGCTCTCGAAAGAGAATAACTTGCAAATCTCAGTCACCTGGGCGGCGCTTAAAGGATTGGTGGAGACAATCTGTTTGGCTAAGGTCAGGCGAGTATTGTCGAACGACTCATTTTTCAAGGCCACGCAAGCCTCCTCAAACTCATAATTTGACATCATGGTAAGATTCATGGTCATGGGCTGGAATGCTGGCTCCATTTCAAACGCCAGTGGTTTTGTCACTTCGGGGCGGATGCTGTGACTGGCTACCTCCCAGCCATAATAAGACCCCAAACGGTTGATGACATACGACAAGGCGGCATGGCGGAAAGCGAGGTATTGTCCGAAACTGTGGCTTTCCTCATCGTCAAGGACGATACGTACAAAGCTGTCACCCTCAGGGATGTCGGTGATGGAGATGGAACGAACAGGCTTTTCGTTTTGAAGCACATCGTCGATATAAATCCAAAATGGCGTGTTCAAACGGGTTGAAACCGTCAAGCCAATGGGGTCGTGATGAACGGTGGCACCGCCGTGGTCTTTGGGTCGGACAGTGGCTTGGTGATGGGTGTTTTGTGCACACAAGGGCAGGATGAAAAAGAGGACAAATAACGATGATATAATACGTTTCATATATTTTTATATAATTATATATTTTTTTACAATATTTTTATTTCAAATGAAATCGTGATTTTAAAGGTAGCTTGTCAAGAGCCTCGCCCACGAAAGCCACATAAAAGCCAGGTTCAGCCCACCATTGTTGAGTGGACTCGTCGAAGAACATCAGCGAGGCCTCGTTGATGACAAACTGCACCTCTTGGCTTTCACCCGGCTGAAGGGTTATTTTTTGGAATCCTTTTAGCTCTTTGTCAGGTTTGGGTACCGACGACTTGATGTCGTGAATATAAAGCTGTACCACCACGCTGCCTTCACGGTCACCGGTGTTGGTAACGGTGACCGTGGCGTTAAGGTCGCCGCCGATGGGGACTTCCCTGCCGGAAAGCTTGAAGTCGGTGAATTCGAAGGTAGTATAATTCAAGCCATGACCCAGGGCATAGAGTGGTTCATCGTCTTTGGTCCCTTTCCAAGTGAAAGGTAATTTGCCTGATGGGTTGGTTGCGCCACAAAGCACATCAGCCAAGGCAGAAGCTCCTTCGTTACCCAGATCCCAGGCCTGAACTACCACAGGAACTTTTTTCAGAAATGGTATGTCGCCACGGTCGGAGAAATTTTCTGTGAGAACGATGATGTCAGCAGTCTCCGCTTTATGGTGTGCTTCTCCAAAAGTACAAGCCTCACAGTTTATCGTTATTCCATGTTGTGCGATTTGTTCCTGCAAGCCATCGACAGGGTGTTTGCCCACCAGCAACAGTGTTCTAACGGATGACCCTCTCAAAGGGAGGATGTCCCTTTCGTTTTTCAAGAGCACGATGCTTTCTTCGGCGATGGTTTTGGCCGTGGCTTGTTGGGCTTCCGAACCCAAAAACCCTATGGGTCGCTGGCAGTTCATCGAAGTCTGGAAATAGAGGTTCAGTATTTGCCGCACTTGCTCATCCAATGAGGTCGTTTCGGTGTTTTCCAAGTCCTTCCATTCGTCCAACACAGCTTCACCGCATTGATGCACCCCTTCTATAAAAGGCGGAGCCATTTGGGAAACCAGATAGGAATCTTCGCTCATCTGCCATAATCCTCTATCATATACGGCATCTATCCGTTGATACAAGGCTTGTTCCGCCATGTCATGACCATAGTCCCATGATAAAGTGGAGTTCCAGGTGGCAGCAAGACTTTCAAAAGAAGGAAACCATGTGTTGGGAAGGGTGTCCACCACAAAAGGTGGAATACCCAGCCGAGGAACTCCTGAAGATCGAAGATAGGTACAAGTACGTGCCAGATCCTGTTTTTCAGCATCGGACATGCGATTAAGAATATCTTCAACACGACCTTCCAAAGAATGATTTTCATCCAGATAAACTGGGATTTGCGCCATCAAAGCACATCCCGTCAGCATTATGATAATCAATAAAAATCTTCTCATGGTTTTTCATTTTTTGAGTTTTTAACCTCACCCCCCGGCCCCCTCTCCACAGTGGAGAGGGGGAGCGTTCTACCCGGGGTAGCTCCCTCTAAATTCTAAATTCTAAATTCTCTTTCTACCGAGATTAAACCCCTATCGGGGTAGCTCCCTCTAAATTCTAAATTCTCTTTCTACCGAGATTAAACCCCTATCGGGGTAGCTCCCTCTAAATTCTAAATTCTAAATTCTCTTTCTGCCGAGATTAAACCCCTATCGGGGTAGCTCCCTCTAAATTCTAAATTCTCATCTCACGACGATTTTCTCCGTCACCACTCCACCGCCGAGCATCTTCACGATATATACTCCAGGAGCCAATGTGCTGATATCCACGGTGCGTTCACCTTCTACGGTGAAATACATCATCTCCTGGCCTTGCATATTGACAATGAGTACACTGACAGCGCCTTTATCATAGTCGGTGCTGATGGTCAGTTGTTTGCTTGCGGGATTGGGATATAGCTTTGCTTCAAAAGGAGGCAAAGGTGTCACAGCATGCACACTGGTCAGCACTTGTTCGTCGTTGCTGTAGCTGACCACCTTGCCAGAGACTCGAAGCACTGGGTTGTCGGGGGCGGCACAATCTGTGCAAGTTATCCCGTTGATACAATCGGGATGGTTCGGATGGCAATAGTCGAGATAAGTGGGGTCAAACTGGTAGAATAGCTCAGCATGTCCTGCGTTGAGATAGTCGGTGAGGTCGAAATCCCAAACCATAGCGATACTGCCCGGACACCATCCGCTCCGGGGATAGGCCCAAGTGCCAGCTTGCGGCTGACATCCTGCTGGATTAGGTGTACAGTTGCGCCACAGGTGCTGGTCATATCGGTTTTGTCCATTAATCAAGATGTGATGGGTAGCTTCATAGAACTCAGCAGCGTTGCCAGTGTTATACGTATTGTTAGTGCCGCTGCTCCAATTATGTCCTGAAGTTGAGATTTTTAGTTTTACGTTCTCTGCATTTTCATTAAACGTATAATCAACCACAGGAACGGGTTGTTGGTTGGCATAGTCGCCGAAGCTATAAATGCCAAACCAAATCTCATTCACATCCGCATACAAGAAATCAGGGGTACCTTTGGTGAAGGAGAAGATTAAATTCGGATTGGATCCACTTCCATTCCAAAGCTCCATATAGTATTCCATCTCCACCAGTCCCTGGAGTAGCGAAGCGTAATCAGTGACTTCCACCTCATCGTCGCACTGTACCCCGAAAGGAGTGATATAACGGAAAAGCTCAATCCATTCGCCATGATAGTTACGGATTTTCACACCACCGATACGGTCGTAGGTATCACAATTTCCGTTGACACAATTGTAATCAAAATGGGCAAGGATGCTGTTAAAAACCCCTACATGAGAGGGGAACACATACTCGCCACGGGCACTGTGTTGGTTTGGAGAGCAAACCAAATCGCCGTGCATGGTGATTACTTCCAAGGTGTTGTCAACTTGGCTCTTTAACACAAAATGGTTGCTGAATTCCGAGATTTTTCCTCCTGATTGAACCACTCGAACCGTCATATCATAGTCACCGAAAGCCTCCGGAGTCCACATCCCATAGTAATAGCCATTTTCAGGATCATCAGGGTAATCGGTTTGCAGCGTGATCACCTGTCCATTGATCGAGGCTTTGATTTCCTCAAAACGGACGACTTCTGGGTGTTCGATATAGGCTGACACCACAATCATCACGGGATGAAGGGCATCCAGATAGACGTTGGTACCTTCGTAGGGACGACGGATGGTCACTTCGGGGGTATAGAGATCTGGGTCCACCACTTCGAAAGTCTTCACCACGTCGGGGGCAGGAAGCCAAATGTCATTGCCCGCCTGGGTGGCTTTAAACTTCACGATGCCAGTTGCTCCCGTCAAAGTCAGCACGTTGCCGTTGATAGTAGCGGGGCCTTCCATCATCTCGAAGGAGACGGGGAGACCAGAAGAGGCTTGTGCCACCAAAGTGATTGGGGCGTTGAAGATGAGCTGATTAGGAACATCCTCCATCTCGATGAGTTGTGCACTTCCAGGGGGTTGTTGACGGACCAGCAGGTTATCAAATCCGCCTTTGCCACCTTGGGAATGGAAAAAGATGCCGTCCCAAACCCTGTAATCATTCATGTCACCCGAGCCAGGGGTCAGGTGCATGTTGATGTTGGTAGCCGCGGCCTGTTGGATCCAGTCGCCGGTGCAACCAGGTTGCACAAACACGGTCACTGAGCCCTCTCCGTTATAAGCGTTGAAGTCGAATGACATTTTGTAGCGGTTCCATCCACCTTCGTTGAAGCCGAACTCCACAGAGGTGCCGTTGGGCAGGTAAAGTTTGGCATGGCCGCTGTCGCCTTGTTCCTTGCAGAACAGGTAAACGCCTCCATCCACGTCGTTCATGCCGGGTAGGATATGGCCATCGCCATTACCATCATAGCCCACGCCGAAAAAGTTACCCCACCAGGTGCGGTTCATGTCCATTTCGAGGTCCATGATGCCCCCATCGTGGAAGTTGAAGTTGAAATTAGGCGAAGCCTTGCGGGTGGCGGTGCGACCTACGCCAGAACCTCCGTAGGGGTACCATACTGCCATGGACTCATCGGGAGCCAGGTCAGACCCGTTGACATAGCCGATGTCGAAATCCTGAGAAGCAGGAGCTGTCTGGTAATGAGTTACCCAACCGTCCTGTCCGTTGAGGTTTTGGTTGCCTTCCGTCAAGGTGTTGAAATCATAAAGGTATTCCACCTGGGCCGTTGCATACATCGAGAGCAACAAGCTCATCCATAATAAAAAGTGTTTCATATTATTATTACTTATCGCAGCAAAGATACATTATTATTTTTAATAAAAAAACTGATAAAGAATAGGTTTCACTAAATAGTCCAAAAATACTTACTGAATACTATTTTTTAATCGTTTTATTTCTTTTTCAAGATAAGCAATGGTTTTACGAAGTTCAGCATTTTCCTTTTGAAGAATTGCTATGTCGTAATGAGCAACTTCAAGGGCTTGGTTTTGGTTATTACGATAATTGAGACGAGCAGCAGTCATGCGCTCACGAATGCCTCCTTCTTTAATAAATTCATCTTCTTTTTTCTTTTGGTAAGTCATCAGCATTTTATCCACCATGTGACATAGCGTGATGCCCACATTGCACATTTCTTCATTTGTCCATAGTTCGAAATAGGAGGCATAATCTTTTAGAAAGTTATGGGTGCGGCAAAATGACAACATATTGTTGAAACGAGGATGTCCTTTTTCCCATTTCACTAATTTATGGCTGATGATATAATCCTCATAATCTTCTTGCAACTCTTGAATACTGGCGCGAGCTACATTAAGGAGTTTCAATTCCAGTTCTGTTGAGGTCACTCCATCCGCTGAGCCTTCTACAATATTTTGTTTCCCCGAACGCGCAGCCTGAATCATCTGGTCAACGGTTCTGTCTCCGTAAGCAGGGAAAAACCTTTTTGTAAACACATAGGTCATTTGATAAAGCACAACAGTCTTTTGGTAAAACCAAAGGTTTTTCCAGTTGCTTTGTTTTTTAAGCACTCCTTCAATTTTTTCTGCTAAGGCATAATAGTTCATAAATATATTGATTATCAGTTGTTTTAAAATAATTTTTTCTATCTTTTTATAAAATCTAGATATTCTAGAATTTCTAGATATTCTAGAATATCTAGTAAATATATCGAAAATTAATCCATTTGCAAAAATAGGAAAAAAATAAAAACAAAAATACTTATTTCTTTATTATATCTTTTATAAAAGTTATTAAATAATTAAGGGGTGACCATAACCATGGCCACCCCTTAAATAAATGATAAATCAACTTTTACTGTATCACGACTTTCTTCGTCACTACTTGACCGCCAATCACATGGACAAGGTAAATACCTGCCGGCAGGTCGCTTACATCGATGGTGGAAGAGCCATCCATACTGAAGGCGCGCACCATCACACCGTGTGAGTTGATGATGCGGACGCTGGCACGGCCTTGCGTATAGTCCGTATTGATGGTTAAACGGCCTTTAGCGGGATTAGGAGTGATGGTCACTTTGAATGGGTCAGCCTCGACATTGGGTCTTTCTTCCACATCCATCAAAATGTCGGTGTTGTGGCTATAAGTCACCAACTTGCCTGACACTTTCAGGATTGGGTTGCTGGAGTTGTCGCAATTCGGGCAGCTGTTTTGTCCACTCACACAGTCGGGATAGTTGGGATGGCATTGGTCAACGTAGGTCGGGTCGAACTCATAGAGCAGGGTGGCGCCACCGTTGTTGAGATAGTTGTCCAGACTGTAGTCCCACACCATGGCCATGCTACCAGGGCACCAACCAGCGCGAGGATAGGCCCAGGTGCCGGATTGGGGCTGGCATCCAGCTGGGTTAGGCGAACAGGTTTCCCACAGATGCTGTGTATAGGTGGTGGTACCATTGATTTTGATGTTATGGGTAGCTTCGTAGAATTCGGCGGCGTTGCCCGTATTATAAGCACCGTTGCCTACATCGCTCCAGTTATGTCCAGAGGTAACGATCTTCAAGTTGGCTTTCTCCACACAAGGATCGAAAGTGACTTCGCGGGGTTGGACGGGGCAGAGGTTTTCATAATCGCCGAAGGCATAGTTTCCATACCAGAGTTCCATCATATCGACGTATGGATAATCGGGCGTACCCTTGGTGTATTCAAAAATGGCGGTGGGGTTGTAACCAGACCCCGTCTCATATTGTTCACTATAGTACTCAAACTCCACGAGTCCTTGCAGCACTGTGGTGAAGTCAGAAACATCGAGGTCGTCAACACATTGCACACCGAATGGGGTGATATAACGGCAGAGCTCCACCCATTCGCCACGGTAGTTTTTCACACGCACATAGCTCTGGTGGTCGTAGGTGTTGCAGTTGCCGTTCACGCAGTTGTGCAGATAATGCAAGTTGATGGAATTAAAGGCATTGACATGAGTTGGGAACGGGAATTCACCGTAGGCGGTAAAGTTTTGAAGATCAGCTACCACTTCGCCGTTGAGGGCGGAGACAGTGATGTCGTTGTAGTCGGTGGTCACCTCGAAGGTGTTGGATGCTTCCGTGGTTTTGCCTCCGGTTTGAATGATGCGAACAGTCATATTATAGGTGCCAGGACCAGAAGGTGTCCAGGTGGTGTACCAATAGCCGTTTTCGGGGTTGTCGGGATAATCGGTTTTCAAGGTCAGTTCTTGTCCGTCAACAGAGCATTTCACTTCCTCGAATTTAAGGACGTTGCCATGTTCGATATAGGCACTCAGCACCACCATCACAGGATTTTCAAAATCAGGCATATACACTTTAGTTCCTTGGTAAGGACGGCGGATGGTGATTTCGGGTGCATAGTTCTCGGGATTCACCACATAGAACGTACGGGTCACTGACGGGGCAGGTTGCCATTCGGTACCATCGCCGGGTTGGATGGCACGAACCTTCACTTGACCTTCTTCACCAGTGAGGGTGAGGATGTTGCCCGACACAGTGGCAGGACCTTGAACGACTTCAAAGGTCACAGGCAGTCCTGAGGTGGAAGTGGCTTGCAGCGTGATGGGGTCATTATAGGTCAACTGGTCGGTGATATTGGCAAAATCGATGAATTGTGCCGCCAGTCCGCCCGGGATATAACGGATAGCTAAGTTGTCGAAACCGCACCAACCGCTGTTGAGCATGAAGATTTTATCCCATTTGGCAGGGTCATTTTTATCGCCACTTCCAGGTGTCAGACCTGCATTAATGCCTTGGCATTCAGGTACAGATTCCCACTCATCGCTGGGTAATTGGTATTTGGCAAAAAGAGTGACGGCGCCAGCTCCGTCGTTAGCATCAAGGTCGATGGAGACTTTCCAACGGATCCAAGTGTTATCCGGAACGGCTGGTGCCAGGTCACAAACAACATTATTGCTCGGCAACACCACGCCAGTGATGAAGTCAGAATCAGAAGGGGTGTTCCCAGAGGCATTACCCGTGGTCAGCATGTAAACACCACCATCGGGTGAGGTGCTGGTGGGATCGGGAGTGATAGGTTCATAGAGAGCGGAATGGTTAGGGGCTTTGCGGACGGGAGGCAATACCGAGCCATCGCCGTTACCATCATAGCCGATACCGAAAAGGGTGCCCCACCATTGGCGTAACACATCGCATTCAATCTCGATGATGCCACCATTGGAGAAGTCGAAACCGTACTCACTGATGTCGTGAGTGGCAATATCGCCAAAACTGGTACCCGAAGCATGAGAAAACACGCCGATGGTTTCATCAGCGGTAGGTGTCACAGGCGTGTTGCCCCAGAAGTGGCCCATGTAATCGGTGTACATGGGTCCCATGTTGCTGCCGCCGTTGCCCGCACTGTGGGCACGGACATACCAACCGTCCTGGCCATTAAGGCGGACGAGTGGTTCACCGGAACCATAGTTATTGAAATCAAAGATTTTCTCAACTTGGGCATTCATCCCCAAGGAGAAAGCTAATAAAGCTAATAGTACAAATGCTTTTTTCATGATTCTTATTTTTAATTGTTAATATTACATTCTTTCAAAAATCCATCCACCACACCTTGGTCTGTCGTGTGTCAAGATTCGACATGTGGTCAAGTTGTGTGAGATAATTTTCATGGTTATATTCTATTTCTTTCTGTGGATACTCCAACCGATAAGAAGTCAGCTTAGCATGGTTGGTGGTGGTGGGTGTCGCCATCGTGCGGCGAGCCAAAGCCCAGGCTTCCCAAGGCTGACGGAAGAGGTTCAGCCAACGTTGCTGATAGATCATCTTCAGATAGAACTCCTGGCTGCCTTCGTAATCAGGGTTCATCCATACTGCATAGTTCATCACATTGGCCGCCATATTGTTGCTCCGTGACCAGATATCGAGACTGCCGCAATAGTTTGTGTATTGAGGATAATAATACGTCCAGCGATCCGTGTGATCCGGGATATGAGTCCAGAAGAGGAAGGACTGGTAAATACCGGAGCGAATGGATTCGTCAGCATTGAGCGGAGGCGTGATGCCACCGATGTTTCTCACTTCGATTTCTGCCTTCATGAAGAGCACATCGGCATAAGTCACCAAGATCTGGGGAACATACCTTTCGTCTCTGGTCAGGTAGTAGTTGAAGGGTGAAAACAGGCAGGAAGGGCCTTTGAAGGTATAGCTGCCGTCGCGACTTTGGGCGTAGGGTGAGCCACCTTCTGTAGGAGTCTCAGCCGTGTGAATCTGGGGATAGGGCTTCCAAGCTCCATCGGGGAAGCTGTCGGTTTTGTGATTGGTGTCGAAGAAAAGGAAGGTGCGATAATCATAGATACCGCTGCCATCCATGTCATCAGTGGATGAGAGACATCTCCAGATGGTTTCGCCCATACGGAGGTGTTTGTGTTCACGGAACGACCAGTTGGTATCCCAGTTAGTGCCTAACACACTGGGCCATAAGCAGATGCCTCCACCTGTAGTTGATCCTCCGGAAGAACTCATTACAAAGTAAATAAAGTTATAGGCATTCACTAACAAGGGGGTGGCAAAGTCGGGGTCTTTGTCATACATACGCAAGCCATGACGCAGCAGCAACGAATTGGCAAACTCAGCCCAAAGGGTGTAGTTGTTGTTGAGCAACACCTCGTAAGGCAGCTTGTAATACTCGTTGCCACTTGGGGTGGTTGCGCTGTCGGCATGCAAAATATCGCGCGACCAAAGCAACTCGTCCAGCAGTGATTTATAGATGCTTTCCTGGGAATCCCATTTCGGTTTCATGGTGTTGAGCGAGGAACCACTTTCCCAGATACGACCCGCTTCAGTGTAAGGGATGTCGCCGAAGATATCAGTTACCTTGAAGGTTTGATAGGCTTTTAACACGTTGAGTTGGGCGCGTACTTTGTCGCACACGGCGGTGTCGCCTTGCTCCTCGCTGTAGTCATCCATGCGTTTTTCCAATTCACGGATGTTGGTCAACATATAGTAGTAGTTAGACCAAAGCTCGGAAATGCCGATTTGTGAGTTACCCCAGGCCTCGGATGTCAGGGCGCCGAGTTCTGTTTCGGGATACCAGATTTCATTTTGCAGATAAAATTGTTCGTTCATGCTCTGTTGCAGGGAGCTGATAATGCCGTTGAACAAGGCTTCCATGGTGGTTCCCGTTGGTGAGAACGGATCCTGGTTCATCTCCTCAAAGTCCTTCGTACACGAAGAAAATGTCAGAGAAAACAGCAATGCGAGGAAAAACGACGAAGCAAACCAAGTTGATCGGATGATGCCGTTGTTATTCATATTTACCTTTCTCATAGTTCTAAATTCTTATTTTCTTTCTACCGAGATTAAACCCCTAACGGGGTAGTACCCTCTAAATTCTAAATTCTAAATTCTTAATTTTATAAATTCACCTTAAGTGTAAACATGATGGATCTCGTTCCCGGGTAGGAGGCGTATTCCAAGCCTTGGGCATTGCCAGAACCTTGGGTGCCTTCGGGATTGATGTTATCGGGCAAGGTCTTGTAGAAGTAAAACAGGTCGCGGCCTACCAGCGAGAGGGAAGCCTGTTTGAAGAAGTTCTGCTTGTCGAGCAAACGACGCGGGAAGTCGTAAGTCAAGGCGAGTTCGCGCATCTTGATCCAGGTGTTGCTCACGATACCTGGTGCGGTGATGATTTTGCCCCAACCGCCATAGTTGGGCATGTATTTATAGAGATAATGAACATTGTTATTGTTCTCATGAGCTTCGCCCGTCTCGGTGTTGATGCAATAACCCGGCAGGATAACACCATAGTTGCCGAGGAAGTTGCCATCAGCATCGTAATAGGCATTGCCGCCGCCATCACGCTCAAAAAGCGTCTCAGGACTCTGTCCAGTCTGCATTCCCACAACGTAAGAGGCACAGTAGATCTGACCTCCTAATTTGGCATCAATCAAGGCATAAAGCGACCAGTTCTTATAGGAAGCCCTCATGTTGATACCGCCTGTGACCCAAGGTGCGCAGTTACCCACTGGAACACGATTGTCTGTAATCAGATACTCCGTTCCCGTTTCGTTAAGCAGCGGCATGGGATTGCCGTCGGCATCGTAGAAAGGTCCTATTTCCGTTCCGTCGGCCATCGTGTATTTATACAGATAATTCCAACCGTAGATGGTACCGTATTCCTCACCTTCCTCCACTGCGATGGCGGGACCGTTTGAGCCCCAAATCTCGGAGAGTGTGTACATGTTGGCTCCCGACAAATCCACAATCTTGTTTCTGTTGCGTGCTAAGTTCAACCCTACCTGAATGCCATAGTCCTTACCCTGCGCGATGTCGTAGGTCATGATAGCCTCGATACCTTTGTTGGTCACCACACCCGTGTTGATGGTCACGTTGCTGGCACCTGTTGACGGGGCAAGTGGCGATGAAAGAATCTGGTCCCATGAGTAAATATTATAATAGGTGAAGTCCATATTGAACCTGGCACCCAAACCGAGGTCGAAACCTAATTCAAAAGAACGTTGGCGTTGTGGTTTCAGCTCCAACGGAGGCACTGTGGTTGGCAAAGTGGCTGATAGCTGATGGCCGAACGAGCCGGTGTTGTAGGTATAGGTGAGCTGATAAGGATCCGTATCACTGGCTGTTTGTGCCCATGAGCCTCTCAACTTCAAATAATTGACAGGTCCCCATTTCCAATCTTTGAAGGCGGAAGTCGGCACGAAACTCAAAGTGGCCGAGGGATAGAAATAGCTGTTGTTGGTGATGGGCAGGGTTGACGACCAGTCGTTACGTCCTGTCACATCCAAAAACATCCAGTCGCTGTAGCTCAAGTTGAGGAAGGCATATACTGAGTTGACTTGTTTTTCCCATTTCGACTCGCCAAACACACGTTCCGTGGCGGAGGAATAATTATAAATGGTGTACAAGTTGGCATACGCCCAAGTGCCAGAGCTACCGCTCATGCCATCGCGATAGCCATAATATTGCTCACCGCCGATGGAGAAACGGAGGTTGAACTTCGAGTCGAACACCTTGTCTTTATAAGCTGTCAGCAAGAAGTCCATGTCGCGGGTGACGGCAGAGGATTTGCTTTTTGAGTAGTAGCCACCGGCCATGCCATCACTGGTAGTAGGTTTGTGCGTGGTGATGTAGTTGTCGTTGGTCCAGTCCAAGGCGATTTTGCCAGTGGCACTGAGCCATGGGGTGACATCATAGAGCAGGCGCACCGACCCGAACATCTTGTCACGGTCCAAGGTGGTGTTATGATTGTAGAAAGTCCAGAATGTGCTGTTGTAGATATACATGTAAGGATAGCCATCAAACTGGTTCATGGTGCCGTCGGGATTCTCGTATGCGGTGCTTTCCAAACCTTTCCAGCTACGAGGCCAGCTGTAAAGCAATCCCTTGTTGAAGTTGCTGTTCGATTCGCCGATTTCAGGTGAGTTCAAGCGGAAATAGTCGAGATAAGTGAATGCCACATCGACTTTGATTTTGTCGGACACGTTGATGAGCGATCCCACGTTGACGGTTGACTGGCGCAGGTTGCAGTTATCGATGATGGTGCTGGTTCTGGAGTCGGTAAACGACACGCGGATGCTTCCAAAGTCGCCTGCGTTCTGAAGTGAGATGTTGTTGTTGAACACATAGCCGTTATGATATAACATGCTGAGGTTATCGGGTTGGGGATCGTATTTCCTGATTTTGCCATCCCACCACAACACACTTTCACCATTCATCTCAGGCCCCCAGCTCTGTGCGCCGCCATAATAACCGAAAGTGGTGTTGGTGGGTTCACCCGCTGGCCCGTTGTCCACGCTGTAAATACCAGGATACTCATACACTTGGTTCCCCAAAGAATCTGTCAAGCCTTCAATCGGGGTGAGTACAGGCTTGCTGAAAGTGATAGGGCCACCTGCACCGTATTTATTCTGAACCTTACGGTAAAGATAAGGCTGTGTGACTTTGACACTTGATGAGAAGCTGATGCCGAGACCTCTTTGTTTGCTTCCTTTTTTTGTGGTGATGAGCAGCACGCCGTTACCGCCTCGCGAGCCATACAATGCCGCGGCGGTGGGGCCTTTCAAGATGTCGATGTTCTCGATATCCTCTTGGTTGATGTTGTTCAAGGCTGTACCCCAGTCGCGACCGCCACTCCAGTCAGTGATACCACCTTCATTCGACATGGGGACACCATCCACCACAATTAACGGCTGGTTGTCGCCAAAGATACTGTTGTTACCGCGGATGGTGATACGTGAAGAACCGCCATCGACACCCGTCGGGTTGATGATTTGCACACCGGCGGAGCGACCGCTCAAGGCACTGATCACACTGCCCGAGCCTGACTTGGCAATCATGTCGCCACCGATTTCCTCGGTGGCATAACCCAACTCGCGTTTCTGACGTTTGATGCCCAGTGCGGTCACCACCACGTCGTCAAGCATTTGTGCGTCTTGATCCAAGGTGACGTTGATGGTACTTCTGCCATTCACAGGAATTTCTTGTTTGGTAAACCCCACAAAACTAAATACCAGGATGCCTTGGGCATCCACATCAAGGCTGTAGTGTCCGTCAATGTCGGTCACAGTGCCGGCACCACCGTTTTTCTCGGTGACTGTCACTCCAGGTAACCCGAAGCCGTCATCAGAAGAGACCACTTTTCCCGATACTGTCAGACGTTGCGCCATGACCTGCATCGAGGAAAGGATTAGAATCAGAAAGATTAGTAGATGTTTATTATTCATAAATATATAAATTAATTAGATAATCTCTTTTGAGTTGTTTCATTTTCCATCAGTATTTCATCTTTGTCTTGGTGATAGGTTTCTTCAAGGAAAAGTTCGCCGGTGTCGAGGAATTTCTTCCAAACGCCGTTACGGATGCCTCCTGAGTAGGATTGGATTTCGCGAAGGCGTCCATTGGGGTAATAAAAGCGATGTTCTCCATCAGGGTATCCACCTTTAAAAGTGCCTTGGAAGGACATTTTGCCATTGGAATAATAGGAGATCCAATCACCCACTTGATGGCCGTTACGGTATTCACCTTCAAAACGTTCCTCGCCTGATTGCTCGATCCATTTTCCTGATTTGAGTCCCTCGAAATAGTTTCCTTTTACGATTATATTACCTGTTTCGTCATATTCCACGTAGTTTCCTTCGGGCACGCCTTCAAAGAACTCTTCTTGTTTTTGTATTTTTCCTGAAGGATAATACCAGGTCCATAGGCCCTGAAGCATACCGTCTTTATAGCTACCTTCTTGTTCAAGCACTTCGCCAGGATAATAGAACTTCCAATCACCAGAGCGTTTGCCATTGATAAAAAGGCCTTTGGAGCGCATTGTGCTGTCGGGATAAAGTTCTATCCATTCGCCGCGTCGGGTGCCATCGGTATCCATGACACCTGCTTGCACCAGTTTTCCGTTTTGGTAGATTTGAGAGCTGATTACATTGCCGTTTTCGTCAAACTCGCGCCAGGTGCCTTCTCTTTTGCCGCCGCGGAACGAGGCCTCGCGTTTGATACGTCCGTTAGGGTAATACTCATGCTGCATTTGGAGTGGTTTGGTGGCGCTTTCAACGATTTGTTCCACGTCGTTGACATATTTTGTGATGACTTTCAGATTACCTTTCTCGTCGTATTCTTTATAGAAGCCGTCACGCATTCCGTGTTTGTAGTATTGTTCCCATTTGAGTTCGAAGTCAGGATAAAACTCTTTCCAGTACCCATGTTTTCTTCCTTGGCTGTCGTAGCGGTTGATGACTTCGCGGCTATTGACAAATCCTTTTTTATAAGTGATAATTTCGATAAGTCTGCCTGTGGTATCGTACACGGGAGAAAGGCCTTCTTCGTAACCGTTATGGATGGGAGTGATTTGAAGCAGGTGGTAATGGCGGTCGAAACGCTTACTGACATCGGTTCGAATGCCGTTTTCAAAATGGTCTTCGATAATCTCGTCGGACATATAAGTTTTTCTCGGGCCATTTTTGATGTCTTTCAGATAGCTGACGGCGAGGGTGGTGTCACCTTCTTCCGAATAGAAATACCAGATGCCATCCAGGAGGTAGTCTTTTCTATTGCCTTCCGATTTCAGTTTGCCGTTTTCATAATAGGTTTTCCAATAGCCATCAGGTTTTCCTTGGCGAAGTGTTCCTTCGGAGGAGATGCTATCATTAGGATATCTATATATTTGATATTCAGATTGTCCGAATAAAATATTAGGACAAACGAAGCAACATAATAATCCTAAAAGAGTGACAGGGCATCTCATTTTCTTTTTGATTTGCTAATTCTATTCCGCAAAAATAAAAAAATCCCGTCATTATTGACGGGATTGTTGAAAATTCAAGAAATTATTAAAAGGGGGATTCTTAATTCTTAACCCATTTTCCGCAGCCCAGTTTCTGGTCGTCGCGCCAGATCTCCCAGAGATAGACACCCGAGGGCCATCCGGTGGCGTTAGTCCTCATACACCAGGTAGAACAGCGCCATCCGCTGGGGTTTCAGGTAGGGCCGTGTCGTAGGGATCCACGTCTTCCCTTTTGTCTTTGCGCTCCAGCCGCCCCTTGTCGTCGTAGCTGTACTCAAAGAAAACGGAGAGTCCCATGTCGGTGAGGTGGGAGACGCTTTGGATGCCCCCGTCCACGTAAGTGTAGTAGTTGTTCTCGGAATAGGCGGGGTATCCGCCTTCATGGACGATGCGCTCGTGGGTGAGATAGTCGCCGGCATAGGTGAAGCTGGCCGTCAGGGCGTATTCCGGGAAGCTGTAGCCCGACAGTTTCCCGTTTTGGTAGTACGAGAAGTCGGAGGAGAACTCCTTTGTGATTTCGCCGCCGGCGTTGACTCTTCTTGCGGTGACATGGGTGGGCTGGATGATCAGGTCATCCTCGTTCTGAGAAAAGGCCGTGCCGAGGGTCATGAACAAGCTGATCAGTGTAAGGATTGTCTTTTTCATAATGATGAATTATTTGAATGTTATTATCAAAAACTGGCGAGAATCCCGTAGCCGAAGGCGACCTGATGAAAAGAAATGGACCATTGTTTATTACTATTGAATAGAATGTCACTGTTACTGCTTCACGATCTTCTTCACACAACGTCGGCCTTTGTCATCGGTGATGTTGACGAAGTAGATGCCCGACGGCAGTTTGTTGATGTCTATCGTAATAGTGGAACTATTGCCTGTATAAGCTGTTATATATTGCCCAAGTGTATTGTATATTTTGGCTTGAATAAGATTGCTTCCCGTGATTGTGAAAATACCGCATGTTGGGTTAGGGCGGATTTCTGTCCTCTCGCCAACTTTCTCGTCGACCGACTGATACTGCTCGTTGATGTAGTCGCAGTTTATATCAGAATAATTGGTGTGGAAATTGAAATAGCCGGTCTCATTGTCAGAATAACAGCGCAGAACGCCTGACTCGCCACTGTCAAATTCGCATTTCTGCATGGGCAACAGATAGCTTCCGACAGGACCTATTCTTTCAAAAACCTTGATGGTGTCCTGGGCTTCGCCATGCATATAATGGCTGTATCCCCAGTAAGAATTGATGTCATCGACAATGCGCAGATACCGTAAACTGATGTTGTTCACCAGCTCCGATCCTTTATCCACAACTGTAACGGTGCCATGGCTCTCCTCGCAAATGTCAATAAGGCCGGGAACAGTCCAAGTGTCACCGATTTCGGCTCCAAAGTCGAATAATTTGTGAAAGGCACCATTGCGGTAAAGCCCGACACTGTCATCTGAAACTGTCAGATACTCATAGCCGATTATACGGCTGAACCATCCGTTATAATAACCGTAGCCTGTCCTGGTTTTCTCGAGTTTCACACATGGTTGACTGTCAATTACCGTGTCATTAACAGCAGTGATTTTGATATATCCAGTTTCCATTATTTCTTGGTATCCGTAATACCATTCCGCCCCAACAGGTGCGAATTCCACGGATTGCGCCTTGGCTGTGGAAAAAACAGCCATCATAAGAAGTGGAAATAGTATTCTCCATGGTCTTGTGTTTGGGTTGGTTGTATTTTTCATAATGCTAATCAGTTTATTTAATTATTTTACTTTGTTTTTTGACTATTATTTTTTCACCACTTTTTTGGTTGTGCTCCTGCCTTGTCCGTCAGTGATACGGATCAGATACAATCCCGGTTCTAAATGGCTTACATCAATGGCTTCAGAAACAAGTTTTTTGTCATACAACTTTTCACCAGTGACGGAAAAGATGGTCACATTTGATTCTTCCTCGCATTTAATAAATAGTCTGTCAATCATAGGATTGGGATAAACGTTAAAGGAGGAGGCAGCCGGTTCATCAGTATCCAACAAAACAAATGCTTGGTTTTTGGCGACGAGTCCGTTCTCACCTGAGATGAAAAAAACGGTGTCTATTCCATCAATGTCATAAAGCAGATTCGGGTAAATCGCACCGTCATGAGAATAAGATGTCCACGATGAACCATTGTCCTCTGTGTAGGAAACATCCCATAAGTAATTGAAGGCATCTTTTTCGATATAGAAAGTGATTCCATGGTTGTGGTCAGTGAAGTGACATTTTCGGTATTCTTCCCATTGATAATACAAATACCACCAAACAAGACCGGATTCCATTCCATTCATTTCAAATGTTTGAAAACCATCATGGGTGTCCAACAAAGTAAAGTCGTAAGTGCCGTCGTTAAACCAGCCGAAAACACGTAGATTATTCTTGTCCTGGAAATGGGCATAAAAAATCATGAGGCATGTTATTCCCATATCAGAGTCAATTCTTCGCCATGTCAACCCTCCATCTTCTGTTTTGGCGATGCCAGCTATGGCATATCCTCTGTTCCACCATAAGAGGTATCCTGTATTGTCCTCAAAATATAAACCTTGAACTCCAGAACCATTAAAATCCTCTATGGGTATTTTTTCAAAGCTGTCGCCACCATCCAGACTTCTGTATAGTCCGTCATGCGAAATTGCGACAATAATAGTGTCAGTGCCTATTATAGCCATCTCACTACAGACATATTGATTGATAGTAGCATACCAGTCATCAAGAACAACAAAACTACTGTTTTGGGGTGTTCCTATTCTTTGCCAGGTTTCTCCTCCGTCTTCGGTTTTCAGCAATGACCATGTATGAGAATAGATGGAAATATTCGAATCACAAAAAACATAGCCGACCCGGGGATTTACAAAACACATCTTGGTCATCTTGCAGCCCGGTTGGCGGTATTTCTCCTCCCAGCTCTCCCCTCCGTCGGTGGTCTTAAGAATGACTCCGTTCTGTCCGCACACGAACACCGTGCTGGTGTCGATGCAGCAGACGTCATAGAGATCCTCGGTGACTCCCGTATGGAGCTCTTTCCATTGCTGGACTTTGGGCTGCTGGGCTTGGAGTGTCGCCAGCGACAGGATCAGCAGGGCGGCCAGCAGTGACAGCCTGCAAAAGGGCTTGGTTTGTGGATGGGTGATGAATTTCATGATAAAGTGGTTTTCTTTAATGCTTGTTCTCACTTCAATCTAAATTAAAAGGTTCAACTTATGTATTAAACAATGATACTCGGGAGCGCTTTTCAGGGCTACCTCAACAATGATGTCGGGACTCCGGGCCGAGACCCAAACCTGGGCAAACACGACCATGGACTGGACCGCGTTTTTTCTGGCAAACACTGATGTTCTTTTTTTCATGGTTTGATGATTTGGTTAGTAATTATAATAGAGTTTTTGGTCATGAATCCTCAATTCTTGACCCACTTTCCGCTGCCCAGTTTCTGGTCGTCGCGCCAGATCTCCCAGAGATAGACACCCGAGGGCCATCCACCCGCGTTGATGGTGGTGCTGAAATCAAACGGACGGGCATCCCGCAGCCTGCCCTGGAGGTCGTAGAAACGGACGACGACGTTGTCAACACCGGCGGACACTTTGACGTGGTCTGTGCCGGGATTCGGGAACACCCCCGTGACGTGCTCCTTGTTTTCAGGCTCCGAAAGATAAACCGGGGCTTCCGTGTAGATGTATCTTATCTCGAACTGGTTGACGTTGCCTTCATGGAAATACGTCTCGTAATAGTAGAAGCGCATGCTGTTCTGCTGCCATTTTTCGGCGGGGTTGATAAACAGGGGGTGGTTCGTGAATTTGTCACGTATCCATTCCTCACCGCTTTTTTTATAAAACGACACCACCTCTTTCATCCCTGCGTCGTCATACTCATAGACGGCCTTCCTCTCCTCTTCCCATGCTTGGTCGGACTCCGACCAGGAGCCGGAGGCCCATTCGGTGAGCCGGGATTGACCGTCATACTGCATCTTGACGAAGCTGTGGTTCGCCCAGCCGTTGGCCGTCAGCGTTTGCGTTGTCTTCAGTTCCGGATTCCCGTCCTGATGGTAGGTGTATTCGGTGCGGCTCTGGCCGGTGGACTCGCCACCGTCGTTGAATGCCGTCGTCAGCTCCTCCACGAGGCGGTAACTCCCGTCGTAGGTTGACTGGGTTGTTTCGGAGAGCATTCCCTCATGTCCTATGAAGGGCACCAGGTAGTGAGACTCCGTCCTTTTGTGACCGTCCTCCTCGTAGTCGTACAGCCAGAATTCCCAGGTGTCGTGTCCGTCACCAAGCTCTTTTCGGACCAGTCGGCCCTCCCCGTTGTATTGGTACGACCAATACTGGTTCGACTCCATGAGACTCCAGGTGTGACTCATGGAGACCAGGAGGCCTTTCTCGTCATAATCGTAGTCAAGGCACTCCTCGACCTCAGGATATCCGGCCCTGTGGTAGGTGAATTCTTTTTTCATGAAATCACCGTCATAGTGGAAGGAGGTGCTTAACACATAATCGGGGAAGTCGAATTTTTTCACCTTGCCGTTCTCATGGTACGAGAATTGGGAGGTCAGCTCGTTGTCAATGTTTCCGGCGGCGTCGAGATGTCTTCCGATGACCTGTCCGGGTTGGATGATGCTGTCGTTAAGGTTCTCCGACAGGCACGTCCCACTCATGAGGACAAACGGGACAAGCATTACAAGATTGAGGATTGTTTTCATAGTGTGTGGTTTTTTTGATTGTTAATAATTTATTCAATCCGTCACCTCGAACTCGCCGTAGTACTCGTCGCCGTTGGGCAGGGTGAAGGTCACGACGTAGCTGCCGGTGTCGTAGATATAGACGATGTAGCCGTTGGGGGTCCAGATGTCCCAGTAATCCACGGTGCCGCCCGTGGAATCGGTGACCTCGACCTGCACGTTGCCGAGGTTCTCGGTGAAGACCACCGTCAGCGAGTGCCCGTTGATGGTGGCCTGGATGGAGGTGTTTTTGGGGTGACCCTGAGCGATAGATGTTTTAATGAGAATAGGACTAAGGCCATCATTTGATAAAGTGGTGATGGCTACACACCACGTTGTGCAAATTAAGAATCCTAGTAAAAATACTAATCGTTTGATGTTTTTTTGTTGCATGTCAGTACCGTTTTTTAACGGCACTAAGATAGCCTAAATACAAATATAAGATCGTTACTTTTTTGTGGAAAATAGTTGCGAAAAATAAAGTAATAATTTGATTTATAATTAGTTGTATATTAAAAACACGTCTATGAAACGTGCTCTTTGATAAAATTTTGCAGTTTTTTTTCTGTGGAAAATGCTTTTTGCAACTTCCCGGAGCGCTTATATATGGTCGAATAATCGTTATTTAACAAAACGGCAATTTGAGTGTCTTTTAGGTTAAGAAGGCACAAATAGCATTGATACATCTCAATTCTTGATATTTTGGGATAAAGCATAGTCAACATATTTCTGAATCCCTTGAAATGCCTTTCAACAGCATGCTCTAATTGTAGAAGTTGTTGGTCGCTGAGTTGTAAATGTGAATAAGTATTAATTGTCAAAGCTCTTTTGATGGGCTTCCCTTTCAGCGATTCCAAAACGGCCTTACAAATGTCCTCTTTCATGAAATCATCGTATCCGCTCCATGCAGTTTGATTATTATATGTATTAAAATTTTCAGTCAACTTATGGTTTTCGTGTTTTAGCACCCGCAATGCCTCCTCGCTTTCCTTGAGTTTTCTACCCATGGCTTTTTGTTTTTCTTGATGGTCCCGACGTTCTTTCAAAAGATGTTTATCAAGAAGTTTCTTTGAGTACCCCTCCTTAAAATAAATAGCAACACATATCAAAATCATGCAAATTATGCATCCAATGACCAATGTCTTTCTAATCTGCAGTTTTACCTCTCCTTGATGCCGTTCTTCGATTTTTCTTTGGATATGACTGCTGTATAGTTCCAGCAAAAGTGATTTGACCCCACTTTGTATTTCCCCTTGGTTGGAAAATGGCAGCAAGAAAGATAGATATTTTTCGGGGTTCAAATCTCTGTGTTTGCAGATTTCAGCAAGCCATTCTGCGGCTTGTTTTTTTGAACTGGTATTTTCTGTTTCCTCAAAAACAATATTCAAGTATTTCCATGCGGAATCAAATTGTTGTTCGTAATAATACACTCCTCCAATTGACATGCATCTTATACAGTATTCCTTACGACTTGCTGAAAGAAAAAGTAGTTCGTCCAGTTGTTTGATGATATAGTCCGCATCCTTTTTATTTGAATAATCCAAAAGAGCGCAAAGAGCCTCTATATCTCTGTAAGTCAAACTATTGGTATCATTCAAACATGCCAGTGCTTTTTGGTAATATAATTCCGCACTGTCGAGCATGTTCAGCATTTCGTAGTCGGATCCAATTTCTTCAAGCATCTTTGAAATATGCCATGATTCAGCATTATATCTGGAATAGTACAACAAAGATTGTTTGGCATAATAAATTGCTTGTTCGTGAAGATACTGGCTGGAAAAAACTTCAGATAATCGAGTGAAAGTCAATGCTATAAACTGCATGACATGTTTGGTCGGGAAACCGTTCTCCATGATTTCCACGGCCTTCAGGTATTCCCCGCACGCCTCCACCACGCTGTCACGCTCGTAATAGCCCACTCCGTTCATGTAATGCGCGCGGGCGTCTAAAAACACCATGGTCGCGGACGCGTCACGGCCATCCGCCAATGAGTCAAAATAATCCACCGACAGCCGCAATTCCTTGCGGTTGGTCTGCTCGTAATCGTTCTTGTAGAGCAGCTCGGCCAGCAGCAGGTGGGCGTAATGCCGGTCGTATTCCGATATTATTTCTTCACCGTTTTTCGTTTGGTGGTGGCTTTCGGAGTGGCTTCCACCAGCTTCAGGCAATCCTCGTAAGTGAGCGAATGGGGATCCACGTCCTTGGCGATGCGGTAGTTCTTCTTCTTATAAGAGACGTAAGGTCCGAAACGTCCGTTCAACACCTTCATTTCAGGGTCGTTGTCGAAAGTCAGCAACGTGTTCTCCACGTCTTTTTGACGTTTTTCACCGATAATCTCAATGGCACGCTCAATGTCGATGGTAGCCGGATTATCAGTCTTGGCCAGGCTAAAGAAGGTGTTGTTGTGTTTGATGTATGGTCCAAAACGGCCTACCGACACGCTGACTTCTTTATCTTCAAATTGGCCGAGGATGCGCGGGAACTCGAATAGTTTCAGCACCTCCTCCAACGTGATGCTTTCGATGCTCTGGTCCTTGCGGAGGCCGGCAAAACGCGGTTTCTCTTCCGACTCAGTGTCACCAATCTGGGCTACTGGACCGAAACGTCCGACTTTCACATATACGTTCTTTCCCGTGGCAGGATCTACGCCTAACAGTTTCTCGCCGCTGAACTTCCCTGAATTCTCTGTGGTGCTCACAATCTGCTTGTGGAAACCAGCGTAAAATTCTTTGATCATCTTGTTCCATTCGCATTGGCCTTCCGAAATCTTGTCGAACTCCTTCTCTACGTTGGCGGTGAAGTTGTAGTCGATGATGCTCTCGAAGTACTGCAACAGGAATTTGTTGACCAAGATGCCAATGTCAGTAGGCAACAGTTTGCCTTTTTCGGCGCCGTAATTCTCTTTCCCTTTTTTCTCCGTGATTTTGTTGTTCTTCAAGGAGATGATGTTGAACTGTTGGGTCACGCCAGGCACATCGCCTTTGGAGACATATTCCCTTTTTTGGATTGTGGAGATAGTGGGGGCGTAGGTGGAAGGACGACCGATGCCGAGTTCTTCCATTTTTTTCACCAAGCTGGCTTCGGTATAGCGGAGTGGATGGCGGGTAAAGCGTTGCTGAGCCTCCATTTTTTCCAGTTCAAGGGTCATTCCTGTCTCGATAGGAGGAAGGACGCTCATCTTGTCTTCGGCGCGCTCATCGTCATAGCTTTCCATATACACTTTGAGGAATCCGTCGAAGAGGATGACTTCGCCAGAGGCGAGGAACCCTCTGCCATCCTTGGTTTCGGTGGGTTCAAGAGGAGTGATTCCGATGTTGACGTTGGTGCGTTCCAGTTGAGCGTCAGCCATTTGTGAGGCGATGGTACGTTTCCAGATGAGCTCATACAGACGACGTTCGTCGGCGGTACCTTTGATGGTATGCTGATCCAGATAGGTGGGACGGATAGCCTCATGAGCTTCTTGGGCTCCTTTGGTCTTGGTTTGATATTGGCGGGTCTTGACGTATTCGGCGCCATAGTTCTCGGTGATTTCTTTCTTGGCCATGCCGAGGGCAAGGGTGGAGAGATTTACGGAGTCGGTACGCATGTAGGTGATTTTACCTGATTCGTAAAGCTGTTGGGCCAGCCTCATGGTGTTGGCCACTGAGAAGCCTAACTTGCGGGCGGCTTCCTGTTGCAAAGTGGAGGTGGTGAACGGTGGTGCCGGGTATCTGACGGCGGGTTTCTTCTCGATGCTATCCACTTTATAGGTCGCTTTGACGCACGACTCCACGAAGGCGCGGGCTTCCGCTTCGGTGTCGAAACGGTTGGGCATCTCGGCAGAAAGGGTGTATTCCTGTCCGTTCTGGATGAACGAGAACTGCGCGGTGATGCGGTAGGCGCTGGTCTGGACAAAATTCTTGATTTCCTCCTCACGTTCCACGATAAGGCGCACGGCCACCGACTGCACACGACCGGCGGAGAGCGACGGCTTCACCTTCTTCCAGAGCAGCGGCGACAACTCGTAACCCACCAGACGGTCCAGCACTCGACGGGCCTGCTGGGCAGCCACCAGATCCATGTCGATGTTACGAGGGTTCTGAATAGCGTTCAGGATGGCGTTTTTGGTAATCTCGTGGAAGACGATACGTTTCGTGTCTTTGTTTTTCAGGTTCAGTGCCTCGTAGAGATGCCATGAGATGGACTCTCCCTCGCGGTCTTCATCGGAAGCCAGCCAAATGGTCTCCGCCTCGTTGGATAGTTTCTTCAGTTCAGCCACCAACGATTTCTTATCGTCGCTGATCTCGTATTCGGGTTCAAAGTCTTTTTCGATATTGACGCTGAGCGTGTTTTTGTTCAGGTCGCGGACATGTCCGTAGCTCGATTTCACAGTGTATTCTTTACCTAAAAAGCCTTCGATGGTCTTTGCTTTGGCAGGGGACTCGACGATTACTAAATTCTTTGTCATGGTTTATTGCTTGGTTATCAAAAGAGGATCGACCTCGTGAATTTCGGCGGCAAAATTAGTAGAATAAATGCGCATAAAGGCCAAAAATTGCAAAAAAATATTTTTTTAAGGCTTTTTATTATTTTTGCCTCATGGAAAAACTATTGTCTTTAGCAGTACAGGCATCCCGTTTGGCGGGTGATGCCATCATGGAAGTGTATGCCCAGCCTTTTGAGGTTTATACCAAGAATGACGCCTCTCCGGTGACCCAAGCTGACTTACGGGCTAGTAACCTTATCAAAGAGATATTAAAACCCACGGGACTGCCTTTTGTCAGTGAGGAAGACCTGCCGCCTGACCGTTCCAAGTTCGGACGTTATTGGCTGGTGGATCCCTTAGATGGCACCGCAGAGTTCGTGAAACGCAATGGCGAGTTCACGGTCAATATCGCCTTGATTGAGAACAAACGCCCGGTGTTGGGTGTCATCTACGCCCCCACACTCAATAAACTTTGGACCTCCCTTCCCTCTAACCTCCCATCTTTAACCTCTAACCTCCCATCTCTCACTTCACACGTTTCCCCTTTCACGGTGTTGGTCAGCCGTTCGCACCGTACACCTGAAGTGGATGCTTATATCAATAAGGTGTTGCGTCCACAGCATCCCGATTTGGTCATTGACAGCCAAGGCAGCAGTTTGAAGTTTGCCCGGTTGGTGGAAGGCACCGCCGACGTGTATGTGTGTTACAGCAAGACCAAGGAATGGGACACCGCCGCTGCCGATGCCATCCTCACCGCCGCGGGTGGCAAGGTGTTGAGAATCAGCGATGGTTTGCCGTTAGAGTATGACAAAGAGGATTATCCCAATCCGCCTTTCGTGGCTTGGGCACCGGGGTATGAACTTTTTGTTTAGTTTTTTGTCAACAAATAAAACTATTTTTTCACTCAATATAGAAGACTTCTAAAATTATTTATTGTATGATATTGGATTATTTTTGAACATTTGTTTTTAATCAGAATGTTTAATAATAATAGTATCAAAAAATGAGAAAGTTAGTCGTCTTGTTATTAATGGGATTGTTTGCCATTGGAACTACAAATGAAGTTTTTTCACAATCCAAACTTGAAAAGAAACAACAAAAAGCCAAAGCCAAATCGGCTACAAAACTGGTCAAACAGCTGAAAAAGGAGGGTTGGCAACTTGATACTCAAACCAAGACCTTGGAAGAAGCCCTTTTAGACCATAAAGTGGCCATGGAAAAAGACGAGAACAATTACGAGATTGTCGGCAGGGTTTCAGGAGTTACTTCACGCAATGTGGCCCATGCCAACGCCAACCATAATGCTGCTATCACCTACGCTCAACTGGCTAAGAAATCCATGTTAAGAGGAGCTGAGGAATCAAACATTGGTAATCTTGGTGGAGAAGAGTTCGATAATTTTGTAGGTGCGTACGAACGTTTGGTAGCGGGTTCCATCGAAAAAGAAATGAAAGAGAGTTTTGCCATTTACAAAGAAGATGCGAATGGCAAAAAAGAATATAACGTTTATTACATTGTCAACGAGGAAAAAGCCATGAAGATTCGTCTGAGAGCGATGCAATCGGCTATCGAGGAATCCAAACTTGCGGAGGAATTCGCCAAAAACATTTCGGATTTTGTTAAGGAACGTTTTGAAATCGACGAATAATGAAAAGAGCAAGCGTTTTAGCAGCAGTGTTATGTCTCATGACACTGCTGTTGCCTTTATCAATAAAGGCTTCTGAAAAAGACGGG
>JAEEGF012056217.1_pt1 | contig 49779 bp, 36 predicted proteins | sample 9134171 | NCBI WGS metagenome assembly JAEEGF01 (sample SAMN16246542, study PRJNA631951) | gut metagenome | biome: gut microbiome; feature: rumen; material: AP-attached | host: Bos | place: Iran: Karaj | collected 2018-10
CCCAGTCGGCCGTCCCGTCCTCGTCCACAAGGTCATACCCCTTGTCGCCGTAGGCGTAGTATTCCGAGTCCGTCTGGCTCGTGCTCCACGGCTGGTAGCTCAACGCACCGTGCGCTCGCCCGCTCGTGCCCCAGCCAAAAAGGTCGCGCGAGGCATCCTCCGACGCGCTCCCCTGGCCGTTGTCGCCAAGGATGTCCCACTGGTGTTCCGCAAAGCGCCATTCACCTCCGACATACTGCAGGTTGCCCTGCGAGAAATATACCTGGGTACCACCCTCGTTCACCGTGAACAGTCCGTTGACGTAGCCCGTCGGCGGCTCGTCAAGCGAAGAACGGTCCTTAAGCATGGCCTCCTGGGCCATCGCCAGCATGCCCGTCATCAGGGCAAGCAAAGCAAGCGTAATCTTTCTCATAATCAATGCACTTCTACGTGTCGTGCGCAACTGCTATTGTTAAACTATTGAAATCTTTCCTTAAAAAATAAAAATTTTTTCAAAAATAGCAATTATTAAAATATGTTCGTCAAGAATGGGAAAAAAAACGTATTTTTGCCGATTATTCTAAAAAAGACTATGGAACTCAGCAGCAAATACAGCCCTCAGGAAGTTGAGGGCAAATGGTACGAGCATTGGATGGACAAGAACTACTTCCACTCCACTCCCGACGAACGCGAACCCTATACCATCGTGATTCCGCCGCCGAATGTGACCGGCGTGCTTCACATGGGCCACATGATGAACAACACGATTCAGGACATCCTGATCCGCCGCGCCCGTATGCAGGGCAAGAACGCCTGCTGGGTACCGGGCACCGACCACGCCTCCATCGCCACCGAGGCCAAGGTGGTGAACAAGTTGGCGCAACAAGGCATCAAGAAGACCGACATCGGCCGCGAGGAGTTCCTCAAGCACGCTTGGGACTGGACCCATGAACATGGTGGCATCATCCTCAAGCAGTTGCGCCGTCTGGGTTGCTCCTGCGACTGGGAACGCACCTCGTTCACCATGGACGACATCCGCTCAAAGAGCGTCATCCGCGCCTTTGTTGATCTATATAATAAAGGGCTGATCTACCGCGGTGTCCGCATGGTCAACTGGGACCCCAAAGCCCTCACCGCCTTGAGCGACGAGGAAGTGGTCTTCAAAGACGAGCACAGCAAACTGTTCTACCTGCGTTATTACCTTCACGAGGATGACGGCACGGGTGCTACGGGGGCTGAAGGCGAAATCATCCACACCGACGAGCAAGGTCGCCACTATGCCGTGGTGGCCACCACCCGTCCCGAGACCATCATGGGCGACACAGCCATGTGCATCAACCCCAATGACCCGAAAAACCAATGGCTGCGCGGCAAGAAAGTCGTAGTGCCGCTGGTCAACCGTGTCATCCCAGTCATCGAAGACGATTATGTCGATATCGAATTCGGCACGGGCTGCCTGAAGGTCACTCCTGCTCACGACGTGAACGACTACATGTTGGGCGAGAAACACAACCTGCAGAGCATCAATATCTTCAACGACGACGCCACCCTCAGCGAAGCCGCCGGCCTGTATATCGGCATGAGTCGCGAAGACGTGCGCAAACAGATTGTCATCGACATGAAGGAAGCCGGACTGTTGGAGAAGATCGAGGACTATAATAATAAGGTGGGATATTCCGAGCGCACTAACGTGCCGATCGAGCCGAAGCTCTCGATGCAGTGGTTCCTCAAGATGGAACACCTCGCCGACATCGCTTTGAATCCTGTTCTGAACGGTGACATTAAGTTCTATCCTGCCAAATATGTCAACCTCTACCGTCACTGGCTGGAGAACATCAAGGACTGGTGCATCAGCCGTCAGCTGTGGTGGGGTCATCAGATTCCGGCCTACTACCTGCCCGAAGGCGGTTTCGTGGTCGCCGAGACACCTGAAGAAGCCTTGAAACTCGCCATCGAAAAGACGGGCAACAGCAACTTGACGATGAAAGACTTGCGTCAGGATGACGATGCTTTGGACACTTGGTTCAGCTCGTGGCTGTGGCCTCTGTCGCTCTTCAACGGCATCCTCGATCCCAACAACGCTGAGTTCAAGTACTACTACCCCACCAACGACCTCATCACGGCCCCCGACATCATCTTCTTCTGGGTCGCCAGAATGATCATGGCCGGTGAGGAATACCAGAACGAAGTACCGTTCAAGAACGTGTATTTCACAGGTATCGTAAGAGACAAGCTAGGCCGCAAGATGTCCAAGTCATTGGGCAACTCCCCCGACCCGATTGAGCTCATCGACAAGTTCGGAGCCGACGGCGTACGTATGGGCATGATGCTCAGTGCCCCTGCCGGCAACGACATCCTCTTCGACGAGGCCCTCTGCGAGCAAGGCCGCAACTTCTGCAACAAAATCTGGAACGCCCTCCGTTTGGTGAAAGGATGGAACGTCGATCAAAACGCCGCCCAGCCCGAGGCCGCCAAGATGGCCGTGAAGTGGTTTGATGCCCGCTTCAACCAAGTGTTGGCCGAAACCAACGACAACATCGACAAGTACCGCCTCAGCGACGCCTTGATGGGCATCTACAAGCTCACCTGGGACGATTTCTGCTCATGGTACCTTGAGATGGTGAAGGCCCCGCAAGGCCAAGGCATCGACCCCGTGACGTATGCAGCCACCATCCGTTTCTTCGAGAACCTGATGCTGATGCTGCATCCCTTCATGCCGTTCATCACCGAGGAGATCTGGCATTCCATCGCCGAGCGCAGCGAAGGCGATGACATCATCATTGCCCAGCAACCCAAGGCGCAAGCCGTGGACGAACAGGTCCTCAAACAGATGACATTTACCCAAGAGGTCATCAACAACGTCCGTAAGGTGCGCTCCGACAAGAACATAGCCTTCCGTGATGCCATCCAACTCGTGGTGAAAGGCACGGCCAACAAGGACTTCGATTGCGTCATTGCCAAACTTTGCAACGTGAGCGAGGTGAGTTATGTGGCTGAGGCTCCTGCTGGTGCTTTCGGTTTCCTCGTAGGCAGCACCGAGTTCTTCGTGCCGCTTACCGGCAGCGTTGATGTGGAGGCTGAGATCAAGAAACTGGAAGAAGAGCTGAAATACGCCCAGGGCTTCCTGAAGAGCGTTGAGGCCAAGCTCTCCAACGAACGCTTCGTGAGCGGTGCTCCTGCCGCTGTCGTTGACAAGGAGCGCAAGAAGAAAGCCGACGCCGAAGCCAAGATTGCTGTCATTGAGCAGCAGCTGGCGGGATTGAAACGATAAGAAGCAGAGACAAGGTCGCGTGTCTTCGACACGCAGCATAGGTATGCTATTAACCCCACACTGCGCTTCGCTTGTGTGGGGTTAATAAGAGCGTAGAGGAGCTCGTCACCCCAACAGTTGCCCGCAGCGGGCAGGAAGAGATTGTGCCCATTGCTCGCGGTGAACAGTCTGCCATTCACGCCCAGGGAACAAAATAAAAGAAGTGCGGAAATCAACTCTTGCTTATCCAGCTATCGAGGCTCTCGCATTGCCCATTGAGTTATCGCGTCGTAATTAGAATTTGCGAGATTCCGATAGCCGCGGATAAACGCCTGTTCAGCGTCTTTGTATATATGTCTGCCGCTTGGATTTTGCCAAACAGCGATGCAAATATTCAGACAACAATTGGATTATCCTTGTTGCGAAATCAAATAATCATACAGCATCGAAGGAGAAAAAACCAAAGGACGCTCAATATTTGCTTCTATGAAGTCTTTGTCGCCGGAAAGAATCATGTCGACATGATGGAAAATGGCATCACTTAATACAGGAATGTCTTTCGCATCACGCAAACGACCCATTTGTTTCGGGGAACTTCCACAAAACACAAAAGGCAGTCTGTGGTATAACGAATAAACTTTTTCCGACTTTTCCTTCCACTTCATTTCGAGTATTGCCTTAAACTCGGCATCCACATAATCAGACACTAATAGTTCATGGCTGCTCTCGAAAAGCATATTCATCAAGGTCCCAGCTTTGCCACCAAAAACAAAAGCCGACACCAACACATTTGTGTCGATTAATATGCGCATTGGGAAACCCTTTCACGCCTAAAACCAGCCAAATCCTTAAGCATCTCGTCCTCGGAAGCCCAACCTTTATCTTCTGCAAACATGCCTTGAATTTCACTGAGTACAGCCTTTGCCGATTCGTTCTGCTGTCTGAGGCGCATCAGTTTCAGCAAATACTCCATCACATACAGCTGTTCGGCGTATGAAAGTCCTTCCAACTGGTTTTCAAATGCTTTCATTTCTTTGGTCGACATAATCCCTCCTTTTGTTATAGATTGCAAATATACATGGTTTTTTCAAAAAAGGCAATATTGTTTTGAATAAAACAAATAAAAGGAGCGCAAGAAGAAAGCCGACGCCGAAGCCAAAATTGCTGTCATTGAGCAGCAGCTGGCGGGATTGAAACGATAAGAAGCAGAGACAAGGTCGCGTGTCTTCGACACGCAGCATAGGTATGCTATTAACCCCACACTGCGCTGCGCTTGTGTGGGGTTAATAAGAGCGCGTCCCTCCGGGACGTTCCTAAGGAAGTCCGAATCCAAACGGATAGTATAAGCTGATTGCGACATAATGATGATAATTTGATGGCAAAAAAACATCAAAAACCAACATATTTCAACCAATTTGTGTTTTTTATGACATCAATGACACCCTGAGCAGCAATTGGCATGGCTGAGGTCATCTAACAATCTGTAATAATGAAGACCTCTACGGAAGAATACTAAACAACGCAATTTCCAAAAGCAATGGAGCGTTGAGTATGGCAATATATAAAGCAACACCAGCTAATGCAGAAAGGCGCATCCCCATTGTGATCTCTTGATCTTGAGGTAGTTCTTTAATTGGCTTGGAAACCCCATCATCGCCACAAAACCTTTCAAAATCATTAGGATTACTCGTTTTACAACCACACAATTCAACTGCATAAACATAATCGTCTTGTGTCTTATAATTAACAGAATAATCCATAGCATTCCCCAAACTATCAGCAAAATGATAGGTATCCTTTCTTATATAATTTTTGATCCCTTTTTCCTCTGAGTCATGAGCAATTAATTCAAAACCTTGACTTTCCATCTGGGATTGAATGGAACGATTGGCTTTGTCAAAAGTGAACTTTTTCGTCGCCAAATTAGCCTCACCACAACTCGTCAAGCCTATTACCATAGCAACAAGAACAAATAGATAAAATTTTCTCATTTTCAATTCCCTAGATCCGTGTCGGGAGCAACTTCAAGTATGGCAGAGATAATTAAAATAGAGAATAGAAGGTTATTTACCAAAGACCAAAATGGCTGTAATGATAGACGGGGACAATAAGATAAAAGATAGTATTGCACCATAAATTTTATCGCGTATAACATTCAGGTCTCCCGGCAAATCATTTATTGGCTTGAACACTCCGTCATCTACAAAAAGCCTTTCGAAATCATCAGGATTATTCGTTTTACATTCACACAATTCATAATAAGAAACACAATCTCCTTTTAATGATTTCTGCTGCTTATAGTAAATAGCGTAATCCATAGTATTACCCAAACTATCAGTAAAATAATAGGTGCTTTTATGCAGCTCGTGTTGTTTAGTTATAACCGACCTATAACCTTTAATCTTATAACCTAGACTTTTTAAAACGGCCTGGGCAGGAGGAATATCTTTGCCATAATCTTGGTTTTTAATGGTTTGCCTAATTACACCAATATCGCCCAAATACTTTTCATAATCACCAAAATCAGTTAATTCAAATCCATAAAGAGCAGCTTTATTATTGTTAGACTTGCCCTTACTACCATCACGAAAAGCAGAAATACGAATGATGTTCCCAAAACTATCGACATAATCATAACTATCCCGATGGTCATACTTACGGCAATCTATCCCCTGATATTCATAACCTATTAACACAAAACCTTGACTCCTTATCCGAGATTGTATAGAATCAACGAAACTATCAACAAAAGTGTTTTCGTATATATACCGTTTTTCATAACCTTTCATCCTTCGCTCTGCAAGCACCCGTTTCACAACTCCTTCGTCGCCACAAAACCTTTCATGGTCACGAGGATTACTCGTTTCGCAATCACACACTTCAATTTCGCTTAACAATGGCGAATACGGAGACAAAGCAATAGAATAAGTTAAGGTGTTTCCTTGTTTATCCATAAATCTATAACAATCTGAGTTTCTTCGTCTAGTTTTAGTATCAGACACCAATAGGAAGTCCGGCGAAGTATTCTCATAACCAAGATATCTAAAGCCCTGGCTCTCCAATTTGGATTGAACAGAGCGAATCGCTTTGTCAAAAGTCGCTTTGTTTGTTACATGATTGGGAATTTTTGTAATATAGTTTCCGCAACTTGCCATACAAAACAAGACCACCAATAAAAACAAAAAGGATAGTTTACGCATTTTCAAATCCCTAGTCCGTGTCGGGTACAACTATTATTAAACACCTAGCAAATTTAAAAAATAATACAAAACATAATAGCTTTGATATCCAAAATGACATGAGTATTCGTATCCTAATAGGATACAACGAAAGTACGCCGAAGCCAAAGATGTAGAGACAAAGTCGCGTGTCTTCGACACGCAGCATAGGTATGCTATTAACCCCACACTGCGCTTCGCTTGTGTGGGGTTAATAAGAGCGCGTCCCTCCGGGACGCTCCGACATAGTACCTCTTCAGAGACTTCTTCTTACTTCTTACTTCTTACTTCTGTCTTCTGTCTTCTTACTTCTGTCTTCTGTCTTCTTACTTCTGTCTTCTTACTCCTGTCTTCTAAAAAATCAGTGACATCCGCTGCAGCCCTCGCAGCTACCTCCGCAGCTGTCGTTGAAGTCCTCGTCAGTGGATTCGCGGACATCGAGGATCTCGCCGCTGAAGCAGAGATGCACACCAGCCAGGTCGTGGTTGAAGTCCATCTTCACGTGCTTGTCACCAATCTCGCGGACAACACCCATGATGGGGCGGCCATCAGCGGTCTGCATCATCAGCTGGGCATCAACCTTCACCATATCCATCAAAACATCGTTTTGCATGAACATGCTCTTGTCGAGATCCATCACATAGTTTTCGTCACGCTCGCCATAGCCCTCCTCGGGAGTCAGGTAAAAACAATACTTGTCGCCCGGCTCCTTGCCCATCAAGTTCTCTTCAAACTTAGGCAACAGTTGCTTCATGCCGAAGATAGCGACAAATGGTTTTTCTTTGGTGGCCTCTTGGATGATGCGGCCGTTTTCATCTTTCTCGCGCAAGACATAAGTCATTGTCACGACTGCTTGATCTTGAATCTTCATTGAATTAAGAATTTAGAATTATTATTTAGAATTTTAATACGATCCGAACATTTTTCTCAATACCCATTCCAAGGCTGCCAAGCCGATCAGCACGAAGAAGATCCACTTGGAATGGATCAGGTCCTCAAAACGGTTCTCGTGATGATCAACGGAGGTAATCCTTGCATCGGCTTTGAGGTCCTGCAAGAGTTGATCCATTTGGTCAACCGTATAACACTTGCCATTGGTAGCCACGGCAAGACTCCTCAACCGGTCGATGTCAGCGGTAAGCTGCTGCGCTTCGATACCCAATGAGACCACCGCAAACGAACCAGTCATCGCCACCTCATTGCCACCCTCCTCAGCGACAGCACGATAGGTATAAACGCCTTCCGGAAGCAAACCTGCATTGAGCTCATAATCATGGTCGCGTTTTGAGAACACATAATCGTAGCTCTCCCCCGTCTTTTTGTTGACGATGCGCATCTTCAGCTCCGACTCAGTCACCAACTCGTTGCTAGGGTTACGCAACTCAGCGGTGAACACCACCGCCTCGTTGCTGAAATACTCTTCTTTGGCAAACACAGCCGAGCCATCATCACGGCTCAATAGCAGATAGTTGATCGTCTTTGAGAAAAGTTCGTCGAAGACATTGCTATTCTGGTCTTGATAGTAATTGTAGAGTCTCCATCGCCAGACGTTGGTACCGAACAAGAAAGCCATTTTTCGATCTTCTTTCACGAAAGTCAACAAAGGCAATCCCGACTTCATGCCGAGTACATCTTGTAAGAGCAGGTCGTCGTGAGGCAAAAGCGTGTTGATTTCGAGATGAGGAAGAGCCAAGGGGGGAAACTTTCCAACATTGTCACGAAGCTTATCGCTGACCGTGAAGGTCCCGAACGAGGCGTTGGCAAAGCCTTTTACGTCGAGCATAGTGTTAGTCACGCCGCGATGGATTTCCATGGCATGCTGAAGCTTACCCAAAGCTGCGACATCGGTAGCATTGCCCACCACCACCAACACAGGAATCCGTTTGTTATTTTCCAGTTGGGTGCTCAAGGCATTCATGTCGGTATGGGCCGACGGTGTCTGATGCAAGAGCAAGAGTTGGTATTTCGACAAGTCAGGGATCTCGTCGCGTCCAAGAACGAAGTCCATCTCACAATCGTCGTTGAGTACGCTTTTTATGGCACCCAGGTCGGGGTGTGGAGCATCGGCAAGGCACAGGATCTTAAACTTTTGGTCCTGAACTTCCACAAAGACTCGTTTCACGTTGTTGAGTCGCTGTGTCTCATCAGACAAGCCACTGATCTCGATTTCAAGTTGGCGAACGCCTTTGGTGACGGCCTCCAGCATGAAGTCGAACTCCTTGGAAAACCGGTTGGAGCTGACCTCCACGTCTTGTTGAGTGACCACCCGCCCATCCTCCGAGATCTTCAGCGAGGCTTTCTGACCCAAACAGTCGGTAGCTCCCACCATCACCCTCACAGGATAGGTGGAACCCAACGACACCTTTTTATTATATTGTACGTCCTTCACCACCAAGTCGGGGTACGACAGGGTATCGCCCAAAGCGACGGTATAGACGGGGAAGGGGAAGCGTTCGGAGACCAAGGCGGGTTCGAATCCACGGTTATAGATGCCGTCGGAGAAAAGCACCACTGCACCGACATTCCTTTTATAATAACGTCGCACCATCGACTGAAGCATCGACGAGATGTCAGTCAACTGATCGGTAAAGTCAAGTTGGTCATACTCCCGCACATTCAAACCGAACAAGTATTCATCCACTTGGAAGTCTCGCTTCAACTGCTGTCGGAAATCGTCAAAACGAGTAAGATAGTCGGTTTGATAGAAACTCGAGTCTTTGGAAAGGACCACGGACGCAGAGTTGTCGTGAGCAAGCAACACCGTAGGTTGTTCCACCACGGTCACCCGTTGGCGGATAAAGGGGTTGAAAAGCAACAGGACAACGATGCCCCCTATCAAGGTTCGCAAGGCGAAAAGCACTGCCGTCAAAGCCTTTCCATAATGCTGTTTTTTGTTACGAAAATAAAGCAGCATGGCGAAGGCAAGGCCCACAACCAGGGCAGTCAATGCCATCCATATCGGAATACCTATTCTCATGCCTCAACTCCTTTCCTCAACAGCCGTTGATATACTTCATACAATTCGTTCACGACTTTTTCCTGACGGAAGCGATCCGCTTGTATGCGCGAACGCTCAACAAGGGTGTCCCGATAATCGGCATCAGACACCATTCTATTGATGTTTGCACTGAGGGCTGCATCATCTTCAGGTTCCACTAAAACCGCAGCATCCCCACCGACTTCAGGAAGTGAGGATTGGTTGGAGCAGACGACCGGAGTGCCGCAGCACATCGACTCCAGGACAGGGATGCCGAAGCCTTCGTAAAGCGACAAGTAAAGGCTGCAGACTGCTCTTGAATATAGTGCAGGAAGATCCTCAGAATCAGCCTCATGAATAAAGATTACGCGCTGTTCAAGACCAAGCTTGTGCATCTCGTCACACACCCTGTCGTTGTAAGGCTTGGGATGCCCGACAATGACAAGAGCAATCTCCGCATTCACTTTAGCCAAGGCTCTCACTGCGGTCAGTTGGTTTTTTCGAGGTTCAATGGTACCCACGGTGATAACGTATTTTTCAGGCAAGTTGTATTTTTCCTTGACACGTATCCGTTCCACCTCAGAGACAGGCTCCCAGAAACGCGGGTGACACGATTGGCCAACGACGACGATTTTCTCTTCTGGAACATTCAAAAACTCCATGAGGTCATTCTTAGTGCTCGTGCTCACCGCCACGATGGTATCGGCACGATGACAGGCATGGCGCATCTTGTTGCGATAGCTGGTTCTGTCGAGCAACGGGAAATGGCTCGGGTAGCGCCAAGGAGCGAGGTCATGGATGGTGACAACTGCGGGGATATCGGAAGGCATTCCTTGAGGCAGCTCATGGCTAAGTCCATGATAGAGGTCGAGGGGCTCGCGGCGCAACTCGGCGGCGATGCCGAAAGTCCTCCAAAGACTTCCTCCTTTCCGCTTGCTTGCGGGCTCTTTCACAGCGACATTGGTCAGATGGTCAAAGGCATGTGCAAACTCAGCTTTTCGGAACGGGGTGTAGAGACGCAAGGTGTCCTCAGGATGCACCAATGCCAGTCCGCTGATGATTCCGCGGCTATAGTTACCCAATCCCGTGGCGTTGCAAAAGGCCCGTTTTGCGTCGAATCCAATCACCATACCTCGTCGAAGTTTTCGTTTTCAAGCACTTTAGGATCGCGTTGGTATTCCAGCACTCGGGCATATTTCAGATAGGCGTTCATGGCCATGGCCTTTGAGATCGACAGTCCATCAAGTCCGCCCCATATGCCTCCTCTGACAAAGTAGTTCAAGAAGAAAGCAGCGAAGGCATGGGCAACGGGGGCGAATGCCGTAACCCGTTTACCGCTCTGAAAGATGATCTTGGCACTACGGGAGCTAAACGAATGCGCTTGTTTGGTGAACATCTCACCGATATTGTCGTAAGCCTGATGAATGATGTCGGCCTTAATCCTTCCTTTGTTGGAGGAAGGCACGGAGGCATGTTGTTTCGAGTCCGTGTAGCGAGTCTTGTCCGTCCGATACAGCCTTACGAGCCAATTGGGGTACCAATGGCAGCAGCGGATCCAGCGGCTGCCGATGAAGTTGCGACGGCGCACCTCGAAAGCCTCATAGGGTGTGCGTTCCAAGTCGATGTTATTGACAGCCTCGGCTAGCTCTGGCGAGATGCGCTCGTCGGCATCGAGACTGAACACCCAAGGGTGAGAGGCATAGTCGATACCAAAGTTTTTCTGCGGTCCGTCGCCGAGGTAAGGTTGAACGATGGTCTTGGCTCCCATCGACTGGGCAACAGCCACCGTGCGGTCGGTGCTGCACGAGTCAACAACGATCACCTCATCGCAAACCATCCGCAAGGAGCGGATGCATTCCTCTATGTTATGTTCCTCATTGCGAGTGATAATCAGACCCGTGATGCCGTTCATGCCAAGCTTTTAAAATAATGTGCAAATATACAATTATTTTTCGAGCGAAATAAAGAGGAAAAACGTAATTTTGCTTTCTTTAACCAGTAAACTCCGCAAGACATGACTCCCTTTGAAGAAGAAGTTGAACGCACAGTAGCTTTCCTGAAAGCAGGGAAGACCATCCTCTACCCTACCGACACCATTTGGGGGGTAGGCTGCGATGCCACCAACAGCAAGGCCATCGAGAAGGTCTATGAGGCCAAAAAACGCCCTTCGAGCAAGAGCCTCATCATTCTTGTTGACAGCGTGGAACGGCTAAGCGACTATGTGGTCAACGTACCCATCATCGCTTATGACTTGATCAAGAAAGCCAAGGCTCCATTAAGCATCATCTACTCGGAGAGCAAGAATTTAGCCAAGAATGTCTCTACCGATAAGTCCATCTGCATCCGAGTGGTCAACCATCCGTTCTGTCAGGAGGTCATCCGACTGCTCGGCAAGCCCATCACTTCCACCTCAGCCAACCTCACCGGTCAGCCTCCTGCGCTGACCTACAACGACATCACCGAAGAGATGAAACAGTCCGTTGATTACACCGTACAGCTTTATCACGACACGATGTCGAAGCCGAAGAGTTCCACAATCATCAAGCTATTTGAGGACAACACCTTTGAGATAATTAGGAATTGAGAATTTAGAATTTAGAGATGAGAGGTGAGATTAAGATAATATAAATATAGTATTGGATATATGAAAAGATTGATTTTTATTATTGTTTTTTGTTGTGTTTCATTATATGTATTTGGACAGAACAAGGAGCAGAGCAAGGTGCAGAACAACGCGCAGAAATTTGGAACCACATTGTATTTGATCGACAACTTCTATGTCGATACGGTGAACATAGACAAGGTGGTTGAGGATGCCATTGTCGGGGCGTTGAAAGAGCTGGATCCGCATTCGGCATACATCTCGAAGAAAGATGTGGAGAAGGCCAATGAGCCTCTGGTAGGCAGTTTCGAGGGCATCGGGGTGACGTTTCAGTTGGTACGCGACACCATCACCGTCATCGGTCCTACTCCAGGTGGTCCATCCGAGAAGGTGGGCATCATGGCCGGTGACCAGTTCATCAAGATTGATGGTGAGGATGCCTTCGGCAAGAAGGTCGATAACGAATTTGTGCAGAAGCATTTACGTGGCAAAAAAGGCACCAAGGTGGTGGTCAGTGTCAAGCGGGGCAACGACCCGGAATTGATGGATTTCGAAATCATTCGCGACAAGATTCCGTTGAACAGCATCAACGCGTCATTCATGATGGAGAAGAACATCGGTTACATCAAGTTGGATCGTTTTGCACAAGATTCTGACAAGGAGTTCAAGACGGCTATGGCCAAACTGCAAGACCAAGGCATGAAGTCGCTAATCCTCGACCTGAGGAGCAACTCCGGCGGTTATCTTAACACGGCCATCGCCATGGTCGATGAGTTCCTCGGAGCCGACAAGCTCATTGTCTATACCGAAGGCTTGAAGTCGCCCCGTCAGGAATGGCGAAGCACGGAGAAAGGCGTCTATACCAGTGGCAACCTGGTAGTGCTTATCGATGAGGGTTCAGCATCAGCCAGCGAGATCCTTTCGGGGGCCATCCAAGACCACGACCGCGGCGTGCTCATCGGTCGCCGCTCCTTCGGAAAAGGTTTGGTGCAACGTCCATTCAACTTGCCTGACGGCGCTGTGATTCGATTGACGACAGCACGCTACCACACTCCCACGGGCCGATGCATCCAAAGGCCATACGAGGGAGGAACCGAGGATTACTACAAAGAGATGACCAAGCGTCTCGAACATGGTGAGTATTTCCATGCCGACAGCATTCATTTCCCCGACTCATTGAAATACAAGACCGACGGTGGCCGCATCGTGTACGGCGGAGGCGGTATCATGCCCGACATCTTCATGCCTGCCGACACCACGTTTAACAGCAAGCTCTACACCAACCTCGTGCGCAAGGGCGTGTTCAACAAATACACCGTGGACTATGCCATGCAACACCGCGATGAGCTCAAGAAGGAATATCCAGAATTCAGCCAATACAACAAAAACTTCGTCGTAAGCAAGGCCATGATCGATGCCATAAAGGAACTTGCTGCCAACGAGAAGGTGGAATGGAATGACGAGGAATTCCAACGCTCAGAGAAATACATCCGATTACAAATCAAGGCTTTGATTGCAAGAAATGTTTGGGAGATGCAGCAGTATTACGAGGTAACCTTGAAAGAGGATCCGACCATTGCCAAAGCTGTGGAGGTGTTGAGCAACGAGAAGCAATACCGAAAGTTAATCCACTAATGAAATATTTAAGAAGTATTTTAGGTGAATTAATTATAAAATCATAACAACGAAAACAGATTTTTTGTAATTTTGAAGCCGATTTTTAAAAACGTACCAACGTGAGAATCACAAATAAATCAACAAAATAATTTAAAAACAAACGAATCAAATTTTACTCGCATGAAAAAAACAGCTCTTTTGATCTCAGCACTGATGCTTGTTGGGATCTTCGCTCAGACTCAGTTGATGGGCCAAAACTACATTAACTTGAGAGCGGCGAAATCTGTGCAAAACTGCTCTAACAACACAGATGACGGTTTCACCGCTACTTTCTCCTTCAATTCTATTGAGGCAGAGAACGTCACCGACGAGAACGGTACTTTCTCGAAGCTTGTCATGGAAGGAACGATGCCTGCTGGTAACGTGGGTGATCCTTCGCTTCCTTCAGTTCACAAACTGATCGCGGTTCCTTTCGGAGCCAATAACGTTACGGTGAATGTGAAGAACTACACCGTTGAAGAGTATTCATTGGCCGACTATGGCCTCGCTACGATTATGCCTCAGCAGGCTTCCGTCAGAAAAGACCAGAAGCCCGAGGACATCAAATTCGCCTACAATGCCAGCACTTATGCAAAGAAAGGTTTCAGCGATCGCCCGATCCAACATTTCGAGATGCAAGGCACGATGCGTGGCATCCAGGTGGGTTCCTTGACCATCAACCCTGTCAACTACGATCCTTCGACCAACACCATTAAAGTTTACAACAACATCGAGGTCGAAGTCAAATACAACAACTACGACAAGGCAGCTGCCCAAAACGAGTTCGCCAGAACCGCAAGCATTTATTTCAAGGGCATCTACAGCACGATGTTCAACTGGAGAGACGGTGTTTATGACGAACACCCCGACCTCTGGAATGCACCTGTGAAGATGTTGGTTATCGCCGACCGTATGTTCGAGTCTGCATTGCAAGAGTGGATCAACTGGAAGACCATGAAGGGTTTCTACATGGACGTCAACTACACTGACGAGGTCGGAACCAATGCCTCTGCAATCCGCAGCTTCATCCAAAGCAAGTATGTCGAAAATGCTCCCACCTTCATCATCATCGTTGGTGACAGAAACCAAGTGCCGGCCAGCTATACCGGTGTCGAGTCACATTGTGTCAGCGACCTCAAATACATGAGCATGGACAACGACTACTATCCTGAAATGCTCCACAGCCGCATGTGTGCTGAGAACGTTGAACAGCTGAACAACATCCTTTACAAGACCCTCATGTATGAGAGATTTGAATTCCCCGACCCGACCTACCTCAACAACGTGTTGCTGATTGCCGGTTGGGATGGCACTTGGAACCCGAGAATCGGCAAGCCTACGATCCAGTATGCCACCAATTACTATTACAATGCCGAACATGGTTTCACCAACGTCTATGAATTCCTCGGCCAACCATACAACAGTCCATACGCCAGCATGAACACCGGTGTCGGCTTCGCCAACTACACTGCTCACGGCTCCAATGGAAGCTGGGCTGATCCTCAAATGACCGTCAGCGATGTCAATGCCCTTACCAATGAAGGCAAGCCTTTCCTCGCCATGGGTAACTGCTGCGAGGCTGCCGACTGGGGTATTTCCAGCACCTGCTTTGGTGAGGCCATGATCCGCAACAACACCAAAGCCGCCTATGCCTATATCGGCTCTTGCCCCTCCTCCTACTGGTACGAGGACTACTATTTCGGCGTCGGTGCCACCCACGTCATCAACAGCATGCCTCCTATGGAATCCACTACCGTTGGCTCATACGATGCTGTTTGGGACGACAACGCTTTTAACACCGTGTCTGCCATCCCGTTCATTGGCAACATCGCCGTTTGCTATGGCCACGCAGGAGGTTATCAAGGCAGTGTCAGCGACCAGTATTACTGGGAAGCTTACCACGCCTTGGGCGATGGCTCTATCATGCCTTACCGCGTCATGCCTGCTGAGAACCAAGTCTCTCACATGCCCACCCTGCCCATCGGCCATAGCACCTATACTGTGGATGCTGCCCCTGGCTCCTACGTCGGCATCTCCAAAGACGGTGTCCTTTTGGGCGCAGGCCTCATTCCCGAGACCGGCACCGCCGACATCGAGATCACTCCCGTCACTAGCGGCGGTGACGTCAACATCGTAGTAACCCACCCGAACCGTCAGCCTTACATCGCCACGGTCATTGCAGCCGCTCTCGATGGCGCTTATGTCACTTATGACATGTATGAAATGAACGTCGATCAAGCCAACTATGGTGAGACCATCGATTTTAGCATCCAAGTCAAGAACGTTGGCACCCAGTCGGCCAACAACCTGACTGCCACCATCACCACCGAATGCGAATACGTTGAGATCACTTCAGGCGAAGGTGCCATCACCACCATCAATCCTGATCAGACGGCCGTCATGGAAGGCTTCCAATTTGTTGTCGCTGGCAACGTTCCCGACCAAACCAAGGCTCAGTTCTTCCTCACCGTCACCGATGGTGAAGAGGTATGGGAGAGCAAGTTCAGCATTGTGCTCCACGCTCCCACCATCCTTGTCTCCAATATTGAACAAAGCGACAATATCCTCACCTTCTCCATCACCAATGTTGGTTCCGTGCCGTTCAACGGCGGTGTGCTGAACATCTACAGCAGCTCGACCGACATCACCATTGAACAGCCCTCTACCGTATTTGAAAACACCGTTGGTGTGGATGAAATCATCACCATGACTATTCCTTATATTGTTTCCGAACAGGCTGAAATTGGATCCACCTACGAAATCGCTTACGAGCTCATTTCCGGACTCTACATCGTCAATGACATCTACGTTTTGAGCTATGGTGCCATCACGGAAAACTTTGAGTCGGGTGCGTTTGGTGACAACTGGACAACTGGTCCTACTTATGCCTGGACTATCGTTCCTGAAGGAAGAGACGGCAATCTCTGCGCCAAGTCTTCGAACTCTGGTGCCAATACATCGGAAAGTTCGATGTCGTTGACTGTCGATGTCTTAGCCGCTGGCAATATCACCTTCATGTTTAGGGTCTCCTCTGAACAAAGCTTCGACAAGCTGCGTTTCTACATTGACAACAATGAGGTAAACAACTGGTCAGGAGAAGTGGCATGGACAGAATTTTCAAATCCGATCAGTGTCGGCCGTCACACTTTCAGATGGACTTACAGCAAAGACTATTCAGTGAATAACGGTCAAGACTGCGCTTGGATTGATGACATCACCTTCCCGCCCACCAACGTCATCAGCTTCATTGCTCCTGTCACTAACCTTCAAGCTACGCTCACTGGCATGACTCCTACCCTCACTTGGGAAGGCACTGAAGATGCTCAGTCCTATATCGTCAAATGCAACGACGAGACGATTGCGGAAATCAATGAGACTGCATTCTCACAATACTTCCCAGAACCTGGCATCTACAAGTTCAGCGTTTTTGCCACTAAGGACAACTTGGTCTCCACGCCTGCAACCATCCTTGTTGAAATCGTTTATGACGAAGTTGCTGAAGGTCAAGTTTCTTCTGTCAAGGTGTTCCCGAACCCCACCAACAGCGTGATCAACATTGCCACCAACGCTAATGACTACAGCTTCCAGCTGATCAACAGCCTAGGCCAGATCGTCGAGTCAGGCAATGCCACCGGCAGCCAGCAGATCAACGTCAGCAAATTCGTCAAGGGAGTCTATATGCTTCGCATCACCACCGAAGGACAAACCCAAGTCCAAAAGATCGTTGTTGAATAATTGAAATGGAATTAAATCGAAAAATAGTTAATAATCACAAAATGAAAAAAATCCTGTTATTCGTCGCCGCCATCCTTCTCCTTGGCAGTGGCTATGCCCAAAAGGCTCCGATGACAAAGTTGATCTCCAGTTCAGAAGACCGTGTCGTCGTCAACTTCCAACTGAACGACTTCAACTTTGCCAAGGTTCAAACCCCACAAGGTGATCAGTACATCGTCAACGCCCCCAAGATGGCTTCGATGCTTATCGCTGGTGCTCCTGACCTCCCGATGATTCCGGTTCCGGTAATCATTGGCGACCATGCTGAGATGATTGTGAACGTCATCGACGCACAATACACTGACTATCCCAACATGAACATCGCTCCGTCAAAAGGTAACTTCAGCCGTCAAATCAACCCGGATGATGTTCCTTACACGTATGGTGAGATGTACCAACAGGATGCTTTCTGGCCTGCCAGCCAAGCTTATCTTGAATCCCCCTACATCCTGAGGGATTTCCGCGGCCAAAACATCATGGTTCGTCCTTTCGCCTACAACCCTCAAACGCACACCCTGCGTGTTTACGACAATCTCACCATCGAGATGACCAAGGTCAGCGACAATGGTGAAAACCAGAAAGTCACGCGCAGAAGCAACACCATCAAGGTGGATCCGGAAATGGGACATGCCTACAGCACCCGTTTCATCAACTTCGGACAAAGTGCATCCAAATACACCTTCATCGAGGACTCTGGTGAGATGCTCGTCATCTGCCCCGACCAATACATGGAGGCCATGCAAGAGTTTGTCGATTGGAAGAATGAATCCGGCCGTCCTACCACTATGGTCAGCCTGTCGGAAGTCGGAGGAAACAACGATACTCAGATCAAGAACTACATCTCCAACATTTACAATGACCCCGACCGCAACCTCGAGTTCATCCTTCTTGTTGGTGACTATAGCGATCTGACACCTCACTCCATGAGCGGTGGCCGTTCTGACAACTGGTTTGGTATGTTGGAGGGAGCTAACAACGATTACTATATCGAAGCATTTGTCGGCCGTTTCTCCGTACAGAGCGTAAACGATGTGCAGACCCATGTTAATAAGGTGTTGTACTACGAGCGCGACATGCCGGAAGGTCTCACTTGGCTGAACACGGGTATCGGTGTTGGCGCAAACGAAGGAGCTGGTATGGGCCATATGGGCGGTGAAGCTGACTATGTTCACGTGAACTACATCCGCGACACCCTCCTCCATTACACCTACCAAACGGTAACCCAACAGTATTCAGGTGTTGGTGGCGGGACAAGCGCCAACGCCATCAGCGCTGATGTCAACAATGGTGCCACCATCATCAACTATTGCAACCACGGTTCTCAGCAAAGCTGGGCCGTCGGCAACTATAGCGTCAGCCACGTCAATGCCTTGACGAACGACTATAAATTGCCCTTCGTTTGGTCAGTGGCTTGCAACAATGGTGAATTCAACGGCAACTGCTTCGGCGAAGCCTGGTTGAGAGCCACCAACAACAGCAACGGTGCTCCTACAGGTGCCATCGGTGGTATGTTCAGCTGGATCTCACAGCCTTGGACTCCTCCTATGACTGGACAAGACGAGATGGTTGACATCCTTACCGAATGGAAACACAGCGACCAATTCAACCACACTTTCGGCGGTGTTTCTCTCAACGGTAACGAGTACATCCTCGACATGCACCCCAGCGACAATGGTTCTACCCACAACACTTGGATCCTCTTCGGCGACCCGAGCTTGATGGTCCGCACCGACAACCCAGTCTCCATGAACGTCACTGTCAACCCAAGCGTGTTGATGCTTGGCATGAGTGACCTCATCGTGAATGCCGAGACCGCCTATGGTATCGCCACCCTGTCGATGAACGGTGAAGTCATTGCCTCTGGTAAGATTGAAAACAACAGCACTACCTTGCATTTTGAACCGCTCAACAATGTGGGCCTTGCTACTCTGACCGTGATGGGTTACAATAAGGTTACTTATAGAGGCACCATTGAAATTGTTCCTGCTGAGGGTCCCTACCTCATCCTCGATGAATGCAACGTACAAGCTGATAACATGATGGTTACCTATGGCGGAGAAGCCACTGCTTATCCTACGATCAAGAACGTGGGTGTGGAAGATGTCCAAAACGTCAATGTCACCATCAGTACAGATTGCGAATACATCCAAGAGATCTTCAACCCCATCGCTACAATCAGCGAGGTTGGAGCTGGTGAAGCTGTCACCATGACCGACGGTTTCCGTTTTGCCGTGGCTAACAACGTTCCTGATCAGACCCTTGCCGAGTTCAACCTTGAGTTCAGCGCCGGTGAACAGGTTTGGGATGGTTCATTCAGCGTGACCTTAAATGCCCCTGCATTATCGCTTCAAAACGTTAATCTCAGTGGTGCTGTCGCCGGTGAAACCGGAACCATGATTTTGGAATTCATCAACAATGGCCATTGTGCTTCTCCTGCTACTACCTTAAACCTCATGAGCAGCTCATCCAACATCACTTTGTCTGAGACCTACCTCGCTCACGAGGCCATTCAGCCAGGTGAAACCGCTAGCTTTACCCTCCAATACACGGTTGCTGAAGGAGTTGAAGAAGGTTCTTGCTATGAAGTCAACTATGTATTGAACGCCGACCATTACACCATTGACGGTGCTACCGCCGTCTCCATTGGAAATACCGCTGAAGACTTTGAGACTGGTAACTTCGAGCAATTCCCTTGGACCTTCCAAGGCAATGCCGATTGGACCATTGACAACACCAACGCTTACGAAGGAAGCTATTGCGCCAAATCTGGTGTCATTGGCAACAGCCAATCAACCTCTATGGTGCTCACGGTCAACATCCCGATGGATGGTGAAATCAGCTTCTTTAAGAAAGTCTCTTCTGAATACAACTATGACAAACTGCACTTCTTCATCGATGGTATTGAAAAGGGCAACTGGTCAGGCAATGTAAACTGGTCGCAAGAGAGCTATGAGATTGCTGCCGGCAACCATGTCATCAAATGGACCTATGACAAGGACTACTCTGCTGCCTCCGGTAGTGACTGCGCTTGGGTTGACAACATCGTTCTGCCAGCTAACCAAGTCATCATTGCTCTTGATCCTGTGGAGAACCTGATTGCAGAAACCAACGAGAACACCGTCATGCTGAGCTGGGATGCCAAAGACAGAGCTGTCAACTACACCATCTTCCGTAATGGCGAAGAACTTGGTACGCAAGATGGCATTGACTTTGAAGAAGAAGTTGAGCACGGCACTTACACTTACACTGTGGTTTACCGCGACAGCGACGGTGCCATTTCGAAGCCCAACTACATCGTTGTCGATGTCATCAGCTTCCTCGGTGTTGCTGAGAGCAACAGCAACTTCGTTGTCTATCCTAACCCGACAGACAGCCAGCTGAACATCCAGTTCAACGGCAACTACAGCTACACCTTATTTAATAGCTTCGGCCAACAAGTGATGAGTGGCAAAGCCAGCGGCAGCCAACAGCTGAACCTCAGCAACCTTGCCAAGGGCATTTACCTCCTCCAACTGAACAATGGCCAACAAAGCAACATCCAGAAAGTCATCGTGAAATAAGCCATTGATTTTCTTTGGAACCGAAAAGGGTCGCTTCACAAAAGCGACCCTTTCTTTTTATGGAAAAAAGTATTATCTTTGCGGCTCTAATCATCAAACGCTAAACTTCATGAAAAGAAGCATCTTAACCACCCTTTTGGTGTTTGCCACCCTGATAGGAATGAGTCAGAACTGGACTCCCATCAGCAACAGCAGACCTACAAGCATTAAAACCACCTTGGTAGCCTCAAGCGAATCCAAGATCACCGTCAATGTCCAAGTACCGGGGTTCAACACCCTTGAGGTCGTCACACCCCGTGGCACAGCCAACGTTATATCCGTGCCCAAGGCCGTGAGCACTTCCGAAGCAGGAGAGCCCAACCTTCCCATGATAGCCATCCCAGCCATCATCGGAGACCAACAGCATTACGCTATCAAGGTTATCGATGCCCAGTACATCGACTACGACATGGAAGTGGCACCATCCAAAGGTTTCTTTAGCCGACAGTTGGACCCCGACGACGTCCCTTACGTCTATGGCGAGGCCTACTCCACCGACGCATTCTTCCCCAAAGAACAAGTGGGACTTTACGATCCATATATCTTACGTGACTTCCGCGGACAGAACATGGTCGTCTATCCCTTTGCCTATAATCCTGCGAGCAAGACCTTGCGCGTCTATTACGACCTCACCGTCGAGATGTACAGCGATGGCGCCCAGGGCAGGAACACCTTGACCCGCAAGTCGAACACCATGAAGCTGGACCCCGAGTTCAAGGCCATGTATGAGGGTCGTTTCATCAACTGCCAGGCCAGCATGAACCGCTATACCCCCGTCAACGAGACCGGACGTCTGCTCATCATCTGCCACGACGCCTTTATCGACGCCATGCAACCCTATGTCAACTGGAAGAAACAGATCGGCATCCCCACTACCATCGTAGGCACTTCGGTAACAGGCAGCACAAGCGATGCCCTCAAAGCTTATACCCAAGCGCAATACGACAATGACAACAGCATCTCACACATCCTTCTCGTTGGAGACAACGCCCAGATTCAAGGATACTACGCCTATAATGGAGGATATAGCGGACGTTCCGACAACTGGTACGGACAAGTTGCAGGCAACGACTTCTACAATGATGTCATTGTAGGTCGTTTCTCCGCTGAGACTGTTGAGCACGTCACTACGCAAGTCAACAAGGTCATCACCTACGAGAGAGACCTGAACGCTTCCGACACATGGCTTACTTACGGCACAGGTGTCGCGACCACCGCAGGCAATGGCGGTCATTTCGGTGAGGATGACTGGGTCCACATCGACAATATCAAGGCAGACCTGCTCGGATACAACTATGAAGAAATCTATCGTGACTACCAAAACGCCGGTGGTGCCAACTCAAACGCCAACACGCTGAGCCAGCACATCAACCAAGGCCTGAGCATCATCAATTATTGCAACCATGGTTCAGAGACCAGCTGGGGCGTCTTTGGTTACAGCAACAGCAACGTGAACGCCTTGACCAACGTGAACAAGCTTCCTTTCGTGTGGTCAGTAGCCTGCTTGAACGGCAAATACGACCACTATCAACCTTGTTTTGCCGAAGCTTGGATGCGTGCAACAAACGGCAACGACGTCAACCAACCTACGGGAGCCATCGGAGGCATGTTCTCTTACATCTCGCAACCCTGGGTTCCTCCAATGTATGGTCAAGATGAGATGGTGGATGTCCTCGTGGAGAGCTACGAGAACAACATCAAACGCACCTTGGGAGGAGTTTCCTTTGATGGCAACATGAAGATCATCGACCAATACGGCACCAACAACTCAGCTGGCATGGGTACTTATATGTGCTGGATTCTTTATGGTGACCCGACACTGGCCATTCGCAACGCCGTTCCCACGGAGATGGGCATCGTCCACAATCCAGTCATCCCCATCGGAACGACGAGTTTTGAGGTCACCGCCACGGATGCAGAAGGCGCTCGCGCTACCTTGACGGTAGATAATGAGATTATGGGTTCTGCTGTGATTACCGATGGTGTCGCCAACATTGAGTTTGAGACCCCAACCCAAGCAGGCGAGGCTTTACTCACTGTGATAGGATTCAACAAGATCACCTATATCGCCACGATCAATATCGTCAGTAGCGGTGAAGATCAACCCGTGTCAGTGACGGTAACTGCCAACCCAACCGTCATCACTCGCGGTTCTTCAACCATGCTGAACGCCCAGGCCACTGGTGGAAACTGGCAGTTCAGCTATGACTGGACCCCATCAGAGACCCTGAACAACAGCAACATCAAGTCGCCCATGGCCAACCCAACCACGACGACCACCTACACCTGCACCGTCACTAGCGGAACGTATTCCAATGCCGACAGTTGCACCGTTATCGTCGTATGCCCACCTGAGAACCTTACGACCATTGTCGATGGCGTAAACGTCCAGCTCAGCTGGGATGCCACTGAATACGCTGACTCCTATAAGGTGTATCGCAATAATACGCTGATTGCCCAAGGAATAACCGAGACCACGTTCACCGACACCAACTTGGCCCCCGGAACCTATTCCTATCAGGTCGGCTGCACCTACCAAGGGGTTGGATCGCCCAAGTCAACTTCGGTGAATGTCACGGTGGCTCCTACGGTGAACGTCACCGCCACTGCCGATGGAAACAAGATCAAGCTCCATTGGGACCCGATCACCTCTGCCAGCTCCTATAGGGTATTTCAGGATAACACACTCATCGCTGAAATTACGGCGGCAGAATACATCATCGAGAATCTGGCCAACGGCACCTATTGCTTCTCGGTAAGCGTGGTGTATCCTGGCTTTGAATCCCCCAGGTCCAACGAGGCTTGCGCCGAGGTGGATGCATGCATCGCTCCTGGCGACTTTGAAGGCTACTATTATTGGGAAGACATGATGTTTGGCACCCGACTGAGCTGGAGCAAAGACCAGAGTGTCAACATGAGCCTGGTCCGTTTCAACATCTACAGGGGCGTCGATCCAGATCACATGGAGAAGATTGCCTCACAGGTCAACGTACCCTATAACTACCACTACGAGTACATGGACGAGGATGTGCTTCCCGGTGAGTACTATTACATGGTTGGAGCCAACTATGGCGAAGATGAATGCTACACCGAGCCGCTACTGGTCGCCGTCACCAATTTGGATGAACAAGGACAAGCACTCAAGGTCTATCCGAATCCGACTCAAGGCAGCCTCACCATCATGGGTGAAGGAGAACTCAGCATCGTCAACAGCCTGGGACAGACTATGATTCACCAATACCTTGACCAAAGAGAAACCAAGATCGACTTGGCTCCCTTCGGCAAAGGCATTTATATGCTCATCCTTCGTTCAGGACAAGGGGTGGCAACTCAGAAAATCATCGTAGATTAATTCACAAAGTTCATTGTATGAAAATAAAATTCATCGGCGCCGCCCAAGAGGTCACGGGTAGCAAACACCTAATCACCACAGACCATGGCAAGAAGATCTTGCTGGATTGTGGAATGTTTCAGGGCAAGGGACTGGAGACCGATGCGGCCAACCGCAACACCATGGTCGATCCCAAGGAGGTGGACTACATCATCCTTACCCACGCCCATATCGACCACTGTGGTCTAATCCCCTATTTTTACAAACGCGGCTTCCGAGGTCAAGTGGTTTGCACCGATGCCACGCGCGACTTGTGCAACATCATGTTGCCCGACAGCGGTTTCATCCAAGAGAATGATATGGAGTGGTTCAACAAGAAACGCCGTCGTCAGGGCCTTCCTGCCTTGGAGCCCATCTACACCGAGCAAGACGCGCGCGCCAGTATGAACCTTTTCCTCAGCGTGTCCTATAACCGCTATGTCTATCTTGACAACAACATCAAGGTCAAGTTCAACAACACCGGCCACCTGCTTGGCAGCGGCTGCGCCACCATCGAAATCGATGAGGGAGGTACCATGACACGTATCGCATACACCGGCGACATTGGACGAGAATACAATTACCTGCTTCGTTCTCCGGAACCTTTCCCGCATTGTGACTACCTCATCACCGAGGCCACCTACGGAAACCGTCTCCATAGCGACCGAACCAACGCCGAGCAACAGCTGCTGGACATCATTTACAATACCTGCGTTGAGAAACGTGGCAAGCTCATCATCCCTTCGTTTGCCGTGAGCCGCACCCAAGAGATTGTCTATCTGCTCAACAACTTCTATAACGAAGGGAAGCTGCCGGAGAAGATTCCCGTATTCGTGGACAGCCCCTTGGCCGTCAATGCCACGGAAATCTTCCGTATGCACCTCAACCTCTTCAACGACGATGTGAAAAACGTAATTGAATACGACCCCGATCCTTTCGGATTCAACAGCCTGACCTTCATCCGTAACGTCAACGAGTCGAAGACCTTGAACGCAAGGAAAGAGCCCTGCATCATCATCTCGGCATCGGGCATGATGGAGGCTGGACGTATCAAACATCATATCGCCAACAGCATCTCCAACCCCAAAAACACCATTCTGGCCATCGGCTATTGCTCTCCCGAGACCTTGGGAGCCCGCCTGCTGGCCGATCCCAAACCATCGACTATATCCATCTTCGGCAACGAATACACCGTGGCCGCCGATATCTATTCCCTCGATGCTTTCAGCGGACACGGCGACTACAAGGAACTTGTTGACTACCTGAAATGCCAAGAACCCTCGAAGATCAAACAAACCTTCCTGGTCCATGGCGACCCAGACGCATTGCAGTATTACAAACGCGTGCTGAGGAAAGAAGGCTGGGAAAATGTGGTCATTCCTGAACCCGGCGAGTCATTTGAATTGAAATAACCACCCAAAGAATATGGCACAAAAACCCTCTATACCCAAAGGCACACGCGACTTCTTGCCAGAAGTCATGGTGCGCCGCAACTATATCTTCGACACCATCAAATCGGTTTTCAAACGCTATGGTTTTCTGCCCATCGAGACCCCTTCGATGGAAAACTTGAGCACCTTGTTGGGAAAATACGGCGAAGAAGGCGACAAACTGCTGTTTCGCATCCTCAACTCCGGCGATTTCATGTCAGGCGTGGAGCAACATGGCGAACCTCTCGAATCGTTGAAAATCGCTGGCAAGATTAGCGAGAAGGGACTCCGCTACGACTTGACGGTGCCCTTTGCCCGTTTTGTAACGATGTATCGCGACCAAATCGCCTTCCCTTTCAAACGCTACCAAATCCAACCCGTATGGCGTGCCGACCGTCCTCAGAAAGGACGCTACCGCGAGTTCTGCCAATGCGACGTGGATATCATCGGAAGCAACTCACTATTGAATGAAGCTGAATTGGTCAATATCGTTAATGATATATTTAATAATCTGAAAATCAATGTTTTATTAAAAATAAACAACCGAAAGATTCTCGCCGGCATCGCTGAATACATTGGCAAGGCAGATGCGTTGGTCGATATCACCATCGCCATCGACAAGTTGGACAAGATCGGTATCGACGCAGTCAACGCCGAGCTGGCAGAGAAAGGCTTGGATGCTGCGGCCATTGAACGACTTCAGCCCATCCTCTTCATGCAAGGCGACACCAGAGCCAAGCTCAGTCAACTCAAGACCATGCTCGACAACGAAGTCGGACAAAAAGGCATTGAGGAACTGGAGACCTTGTTTGACTACATTGACGACATGGAGTTGAGCATCGACACTGAACTCGACCTCACCTTGGCCCGCGGGTTGAACTATTACACTGGAGCCATCTTCGAGGTAAAGGCCAAGGACTTCCCCATCGGCAGCATCTCAGGTGGTGGACGGTACGACAACCTCACCGGAATCTTTGGGTTGCCCAACGTTTCAGGCGTTGGCATCAGCTTTGGTGCTGACCGCATCTATGATGTGTTGGAAGGGCTCCATCTCTTCCCTGAGACCATGTCGGAAAGCACCAAAGTCATCTTCCTCAACTTTGGAAAGAACGAGGAGCGTTATAGCATGAAGTACTTGAACCAAGTGCGCAAACACGGCATCAATGCTGAGATCTATCCCGATGCGGCAAAGATCCAGAAACAGATGAAATACGCCGACCAGAGAAACATCCCCATCGTGGTCATTGCCGGAGAACAAGAGATGGCCGAACAGCGATTCACCGTGAAGTGGATGAAGGAAGGTGTTCAAGAGACCGTCGATGCCAATCATTTAGTAGAAACCATTTTGAAATAAATACCCAACCCATGAAAAAGACCCATTATATCAGTTCGAAGGAACTCACATTCAAGCAAGTCAACGAAATCATCACCAAAGGTTATCATCTGGCTCTTTCCGATGAGGCCATCCAACGCATCCAACATTGCCGCGACTATCTCGACAAGAAGATGGAGAATCCGGAGAAGCCCATCTATGGTGTCACCACCGGCTTTGGTTCCCTTTGCGACCACAGCATCTCGAAGGAAGACCTGAGCACCTTACAGAAGAACCTCGTGATGTCACATGCCTGCGGCACGGGCGAGATGGTCCCCAAAGAGATCATCAAGCTGATGTTGCTCCTCAAGGTGCAAAGTCTCAGCTACGGCAACAGCGGTGTGCAGGTAGTTACCGTTCAGCGGTTGATCGACTTTTTCAACAACGATGTCCTGCCTGTGGTTTACAACCAAGGCTCTTTGGGCGCTTCGGGCGACCTGGCACCCTTGGCCAACCTAATGCTGCCTTTGCTCGGTTTGGGCGAAGTCCATTATAAAGGCAAGATTGTTGCAGCCCAACAGATCCTCGACAAGTTCGGTTGGAAGCCCATCACTTTGCAATCGAAAGAAGGCTTGGCCTTGCTCAACGGCACGCAGTTCATGAGCAGCTACGGCACCTACGTGTTGCTTAAGGCTTTCCGACTGAGCTACCTTGCCGACTTGATCGGCTGCGTCTCCCTTGAGGCTTTTGACGGCCGTATCGAGCCTTTCTTTGATCAGGTCCATCAGATCCGTCATCACAACGGCCAAATCGTCACAGCCAAGCGTGTACGTCAGTTCACGGAAGGCAGCCAGCTGATTTCGAGAGAGAAGAAGCACGTTCAAGATCCGTATTCCTTCCGTTGCATGCCTCAGGTGCATGGAGCCTCGAAGGATGCCATCGACTATGTGGCATCGGTGTTCAGTGAAGAGATCAATGCTGTCACCGACAACCCGACCATCTTCCCCGATGAGGACTTGGTCATCTCTGCTGGCAACTTCCATGGTCAGCCTTTGGCCATCACCCTCGACTTCTTGGCCATCGCCATGGCGGAGCTTGGCAACATCAGTGAGCGCCGCATCTATCAGCTTATCAGCGGCAAACGTGGCCTTCCCTCCTTCCTCGTCGCTGAGCCCGGTCTCAACTCCGGTTTTATGATTCCACAATATGCTGCGGCTTCCATCGTGAGCCAAAGCAAACAGCTCTGCACTCCTGCTTCTGTTGACAGCATCGAGTCGTCGCAAGGTCAGGAGGACCATGTGAGCATGGGAGCCAACGCTGCCACCAAGGCCTTGAGAGTGGCCGAGAACTTAGAGCGCGTGCTGGCCATCGAACTATTCAACGCTGCTCAAGCTTTGGAGTTCCGCCGTCCGCTGAAGTCGTCGAAGACCATTGAGAATTTTGTGGCCGAATACCGCAAAGTGGTTGAGTTTGTCCGCATCGACAAGGTCATGTACACCGAGATTGCCAAGAGCGTGCAGTTTGTGAAGGACTACCCGATTGCGTTTGATGATCTGAAGAACAAATAAACCATGAACGATATCCAGGAACCGGTGAGAAGACCCGTGGGGATGACCATCCTCTTGGTATTGTCGTTGATCAACGCACTCTTCCAAATTTTCAGCTCCATCTTCACCTATCTTTTCATGCCTTTCATGAAGGAGATGATGGAGAGCGGCCAATTGGAAGAGCAGTTGCAGCTCTTCATGCCGAACATGGAGGAGGCCATGCGCCAGACGATGTTAGACAACTTGGCGACACAGATAGGCGTACAGCCCATCTATTATCTGCTGATTGCTGTGTTGTTTATCGGTTCCTTGGTGGGAGTTCTCAAGATGTTCAAGCTACAACGAATTGGTTTTCATATCTATAGCATCTCTCAGATGTTGATTTTGATTACCCAGGTGGCTTACATCTATTCGAAAGAGTCACAGAGTCCGTTTTTCAACGAGTTCTTGATGACTTTGATGTTCATATTGTTATATCATCTCTATTTCAAGAGAATTGAGAATTATGGCACCAGAAGGCAAAATCTTTGATCTCAAGCCCGAGCTCACGTTGGCGATGAAGTTGGCGGCGGCATTTGCCATCACCTACTACGGCATGTTGTTCCTGTTTGAGGTATTGACTCTGGTGTTTCTCCATTATTCCATTGACTCATACTATCTCGGCAGCGATTACGCTGCCGAGATAGGGTCGAGGAACCTGGTGTTCCTCATCATCGAGTTGGTGCTTTCCGGATTGCTGGTATTCAGTTTAATACAGATTTTCCGGAAGAAAGAGTATGGCAAGGCCATCTTTGTGGTAGTCACCCTGATTCTGATTGTGTTCCAGCTCTGGACCACGGGCATTCATCCTTGGGTGAAGTACGCCTTGGAGGTGCTGACGGTTTTGTTAATCGCGCCTCTTAAGATTTTGCCTGCTCGTAACCGGCGTGAAGCGCATTGAGGTTCACCTCGACGACTTCGGCGCCTTTGTTGCCGAAAATATGGCTGATGGCCTCTTCCACCTTACCCAGTTCAATGCCAAGATAAGGCACGGTAGCTCCGAGGAGCACCATATTGGAACGTGCCTTGATCGTCTTGGCAATCTCTGAGGCGTTGAAGCACACCAAGTTCTTCACCTTACGCAGCTCGGCATAGACCTTGTCGATGTCGGGATAATTGTTGATGTTGACAAAGGGGTCGCTATTGGTGATGATCCAACCGTCCTTGGCGAGCCAAGGCAGGTAGCGAAGAGCTTCCATCGGTTCGCTGGAGAGGATGATGTCGGCATGACCTTCGGGGATGACATCGGCAAAGATCTCATCGCTGGAGAGGCGGAGGTGAGAGAACACCGAGCCTCCGCGTTGCGACATGCCGTGAATCTCTGATTGTTTGAGGTTCAGGCCCATATTCAAGGCGGCATCCGAGATGATCTTGGCCACTGAAACAATGCCATCGCCACCGACGCCACATAAAACGATATCTTTTTTCATAGTTATTCAGTTGTTCAGTTAATCAGTTGTTCAATTATTTTTTAAGATGCTTCTTCAGCTCGACGATGCAGGTACGATGTGGGATGATGACCGAGACACCGTTGTAGTTGACTTCTTCTTCGATGACCTTGACGTTTTCTGCATGGTTCTTTGGCAGCGGGACGATGTCGCGGATATGTTCAGGGGCGACACCGATGCCTTCGCAAATCTGGCGCAACTTATTGTTGGCCGATGAGGGCTGACCGCCGGTCATGGCGGTGATGTCGTTATCGAGAATCATGACGACGACATTGGCTTTTTCATTGACGCAGTCGAGCAAGCCGGTAATGCCGCTATGTCCGAAGGTGCCGTCGCCGATGACTGCCACTGCCGGGAAGATGCCCACCTCGCTGGCACCTTTGGCCATGGTGATGGAGGCACCCATGCAGACGGTGGTTTGGATGGCGCCCATGTTGAAGCCTAAGGTATAGCATCCGATGTCGCCGAACACTTTGCCACCCTTATGGTTGGCCATCACCTCGTTCAAGGCCGTGTAGCTATCCACGTGAGGACATCCTTGGCACAACGCCGGAGGACGAGCGGTGACCACATCAGGAACGGTGAACTCCGACTCGGTCTTCATACCCAAAGCCTTGGCCACCTTCTCAGCGTTCAGCTCACCATCGCGACGGATGGTCTCATCAAGGCGTCCCATGACTTTCTTGCCTTTGCCCAGGAAGCCCTTGATCAGCTCCTCAACAAATGGCTGACCGTCTTCAAGGACCAGCAGTTCATCGACTTCGTCATATAGCTTGTTGATCATGTCGAAAGGCAACGGATATTGGGTGATCTTCACCACGGGATAAGGGCATTGACCTCCCGGGTAGTTCTCCATCAGGTAGTTATAGGCGATTCCGGTGGTGATGATACCGAGTTTCTTGTTGCTGCCTTCGAAATACTTGTTGTAGCCTGAAGTCTCTGATGATTTGGTGAAAGCAGGTTGTTTGTCAATCAGGTCCCTATAGAGACGTTTCGCATTGGCCGGAAGGAGGACGAACGACTTGGCATCGGCAGGTTCGGTGAGTTCGTTTTGTTTGCGGACAGGCTTACGCACCACACCGGCGCGGCTATGGGCGAGACGGGTGGGGATACGGTAGAGCACCGGGGTCCCAAGGGTCTCACTCAGTTCGAAACCGAAATGAACCATATCGTAAGCTTCCTGTTGGTTGGAAGGCTCCAGCATCGGGATCATTGCCCAATGGCCATAGAAACGGCTATCTTGCTCATCTTGTGAAGAGAACATGCTTGGATCGTCGGCCACCACGACGAGGACGCCTTTCGTGCCGATGATGGCGGCGTTCATGAAGGGGTCGCCGCAGACATTCAAGCCGACGTGCTTCATGCAAGTCATCGCACGTTTGCCGGCATAGGCCACACCGATGGATGCCTCCAATGCCGTCTTCTCGTTGGCGCACCAGTTAGCGCGGACACCGAGTTCCTTGGCTTGTTTGGATTTCATAACATATTCCGTGATCTGAGTTGAGGGCGTGCCGGGATAACTGTTGATGGCACTGCCTCCCGCATCGATGAAACCTTGAGCAATGGCCTCATCTCCGAGTAACAATAATTTCTCCATTCTATTATGTGTTATGATGTTGTTTCACTAATATTGCTTCAGGCACAAAGATAAGAATAAATCCCGTGTCACAAACATTTTTAGTGAATAATTCTTTCAACAAAACGAGCACCGGTGGTTTGGCTAGTGCATTGAAGTGTATAGATTCCACGAGGCCAACGGGATACGTCGATGGTGAGAGGGGATTGTTCCGTCGTTTGGAAGAAAACTCGTCCCACGACATCAAACACCTTGACCTCGAATTGGTCATCAGAACTGAGACTCACTTTGATATGATCATCGGCAGGATTCGGGGTCACGATGATCGGGACTTGCTCGTCAGACGATGCCACGTCAGCGTGACTCACTTTCCAGTTCGCTCTCCATCCTCCAGCACTGGTGGCACAGTCGGAACGAAATTCCACACAAAGCGTGTTACCCGAGGAGGTCACGCTGCCTGGGGAATGCGTGTTCCAACGTCCAATTTTGGGTGCATACACATTACTGCCATCATAGATCCATAGAAAATCGTAATCCTTTTCTAAATCAAAACTACTGAAAGTCAGGGTGATAGCGGTATTTACAGCACTCTGGATCAGCCATATGCGACGTTCATCATCACCATAATTCAGATGGTTCAAGGTCCCTTCTTCTACTCCAGCGCCTCCAAGATAAGTGATGGGTGTGCCTTCGTTGATTTTCTTGTAATAGTAGTTCCAATCCCAGTATGGTCCGGGATCGGTATGCGATTGGTCCGGATAATGTTGATGTCCACGGATTTTTATGCAAGCCGTTTCGCCGCCCAAGTCATGCAGGCCAGTGTTGAGGGCCATGCCATTGTCCAAGGTATCGAAATAGAAAGTTCGATGGCCATCGATGCTCTCGTAACGGGAACAGATATCGCGCACCAGACGGGATGAGGAGGCATACATGGCTTCGGTGAAAAAGCTGATGATATCGCCATAAGCTTCATGCTCGATGCCGATGGTGTAGCCGTTGGCGGTCCGTGCGTGCCAGGCCTTGTCGCGCTCGCGGACCATCTGGGTCACCTGTCCGTCGAAGGAACGAATCACATAATGGGCTGAGACCTGGGAATCACAATTCTGAAACCAGCTGATACATCCCGCATAGGAGCCTTCCGTATAATGGATCACCACGCCACTGATGGGCTTGGTACGTTCTTCAAAATTGCATTCCGGAGCAGGTACCCATAAAGCCTCGGGGTAATCCGTTTCTTTCGAGAATGACAGACCCGTGGACGAGAGCATCTCATAATCCTCTTTAAACAAGGACTTGAGATCCGAACCGAGATAATGATACACCGAATATAGCATCATCATCATAGGAAGTTCATCTTTCTCCTCCCGCAAAGGCAGCTCTGACAGCTCTTGGATGAGAGGAATGCATGACTCCGGAGTATCCATACTGACACGCAACTCTTCAGCTACCATCACCATAGCTTTGGCATAGGCTGTCACGTTGGTTTCGGGATCGGAAAGAATCGCTTCTTCGGAGATGCCTGACAATTTGGCAACAAGCGGCAAGTTCTCACGAAAACACCCTTTGCCGTTTTTCACCAGGCCCATCATGCCATAGGCACGAGGCATGGCAGAAGGGTCGTCCACGTCGAAGCTGTAATCCGCATCCGTCAGGTGATGGCCTTGAGTGTTAGTAAGGGAGATGGCCCGCAACAAGCCATGGGGAATCTCAGGAAACTGCTTTTCGACACGGTCAAAGACATCGACTTGCTGAGCTGATAATCCGAGTCCAAAACCAACAAGCACAAATAGCAATAGGACCTTTTTCATGTTTTATCTTCTTTGATAGGCAAAAGTAACCATTTTTGGAATAAAATTTGAGAAAATAATTTCTTTTGGTGTAACTATTTTGGAGTTCACACGTTATACATCATCGAAAAACAACCAGAAAAAAAATGAGCAACAACAAACGACTTGAACGAGACATCCGCAACAAAGCCATCGGGGGTGTCTGCTCCGGATTGGCCAATTATTTTGACATGGATCCGGCATTTTGGCGTGTATTGTTCTTCTTCCTGTTCTTCTTTGGAGCTTCAGGATTACTGATCTACCTCATCCTTTGGGCGGTGATGCCATCCAAGAAAGATTATAGCGAGCCAACGGCTGAGGCACAATATGCAGTCTCGACGGATTCTTCCAACGAGCAAAAGAAAAAGAACGGCAACATGGCTGCTGGTCTTATCCTCATTGTCATCGGTATAGTGTGTTTAGTTGGCCGGTACATTCCCGAAATCAACTGGCGCACTGCTTGGCCGATTCTCTTAATTATCCTTGGTCTTGTTCTCATCATCCCAATAAACAGCAGAAATCATGAAAAGTAGAAATTTATTCGTGGGCATCCTCATCTTGTTTGCCGGTGTCGTTGCCTTGCTCTCCACCTTACACGTCTTCGATTTCCATTGGTCTGTCGCTTGGACATTATGGCCGATGATCTTGATTATCTGTGGCATCGCCATGTTACCTCTGAACGAATACGTCAAGTCGGCAATCTTAGTGGTTGCCCTTGGCATGGGCTGCTTGCTTTATCATGTGGAAAATCGGGGGTACCAAGGCAATCCCGTGACTCGTTTCATCAACCGCCATGTCAGCAATTGGGATTGGGACGATGACACTGACGACGAGGATTACACCGCTAGTAAAACGGATGCCGACATCGCTGATGAGCAACACTTCTCCGAGCCTTATCAAGAGGTTGCCAAGGCGAGCATCGACATTGACTTTGGTGCGGGAGACCTGACGGTAAAAGCTCCTTGCGCCGAGTTAGTGAAAGCCGACATTGAGAGCAACTTCGTGAATTACAGTTTCCGTAGCGAAAAGGGCGACGACAACACCGCCATCTATCTGACGGGAAAGGGACATTCGAAAAAGATCGGGAAAGACAACATGAACGATCTCGACCTTGCCTTGTGCGCACAGCCCGTATGGGACTTCAGCCTCGACATGGGTGCGGCCAATGCTGAACTTGACCTCACACCGTATAAGATGGGCAACATCAAGATCAACGGCGGTGCCTGCGACCTCGACCTCAAGCTTGGGGACAACGGATGCGATACCAAGGTCACTATCAACACGGGTGCTTCCGACATCGACATCAAGGTGCCGTCCACCATGGACTGCCAGGTCAACCTCGAGTCGGCCATCATTGGCAAGGATTTCATCGGATTCGAGAAAATCGAACGCGGTGTTTGGCGGACACCAGGATTCGGACAAAACGAGCATAAAATCATCATCGACTTGAGCTGTGCCGTCTCCGACCTTTCCGTGGTCCGCTATTGATAACACCCCTCGTAATAAATGCTAACCCTCAAAGAAAAACACGAATAACTTAGTGAATTATTTACACAAAAACTCTATCTTTGCAGATTCGTTACACACTAAAAACAACGATCATGCAAAGATCCTTCATCACTCGACTATTACTGTTTTTCGTTTTGGCCATCCCTATGGCCTCAATGGCTCAGGACAATGACATCAAAGGTTTTGTTTACGAGGAATCTACGGGCGAGCCCGTCATGTTCTGCAACGTCTTTCTGAAAGGCACTACCTTAGGTTGTTCCACCACCGAAAACGGGTATTTCAACATCACCCGCATCCCCGATGGCAGTTATAACCTCTATGTCACTTGTGTGGGTTACGACACCCTTGTTGACCACGTGACCCTCTCGAAGGGGCTGACGCTCAACAAGAAATACACGTTGAAGGAGACTAGCATGACTTTGGAGGCGGTGAGCATCACTGCCGACAAGATTGAGGCGCGCACCGAGACCAAGACCTCGGTCATCACGGTGACGCCCAAGACCATCAACAAAATTCCGAGCGTAGGTGGACAGGCTGACTTGGCCCAGTATCTGCAGGTGGTTCCCGGTGTCATTTTCACGGGCGACCAAGGCGGTCAACTCTATATCCGAGGCGGCTCTCCCATCCAAAACAAGGTGTTGCTCGACGGCATGGTGGTTTACAATCCCTTCCACTCCATTGGTTTGTTCTCGGTGTTCGACACCGACATCATCCGCAATGCAGAGGTCTATACCGGTGGTTTCGGGGCAGAATACGGTGGCCGTATCTCTTCGGTGATGGACATCACCACCCGCGACGGCAACAAGAAACGCTGGGGAGGCAAGATCGGTGCCAACTGCTTTGGTGCCAAACTGACCCTTGAAGGTCCCCTCAAGAAACCCAAAACCATCGACGACGCGGCCATCACCTTCGTGTTGTCAGCCAAACACTCTTATCTTGAGAAGACCAGCCACTACCTTTACAGCTATGCCAACGAGGATGGACTCCCCTTCAACTATTCCGACCTTTACAGCAAAGTTTCCATCAATGCCCCGAACGGTTCCAAGGTCAACTTGTTCGGTTTCTCGTTCAACGACCAAGTCAACAACTACAAGTCGTTGTCCGACTTCAAATGGAACTCCTGGGGAGCAGGAGCCAATTTCCTCATCATCCCTGGAAAAGCCCCGGTGATGATCGAGGGCAACGTGGCCTATTCGAGTTATATCTCGAGCATGCAGGAGCGTAACAACCCAGAGCGTTACAGTAAAATCGACGGGTTCAACATGGGGTTCAACTTCAACTATTTCTTGGGAAAGAATACGCTGAAATACGGCATCGAAGTGTTGGGATTCTCGACCGAATATCTGACATTCAGCAACTACGGCAACTACCGCATCACAGAGAACAACTACTCTACTGAGATTGGCGCTTACGTCAAATACAAAGCCACTTTCGGCAAGTTGCTGTTCGAGCCCAGCCTGCGTTTGCAATACTACCCGGCCTTCAGCGTCCCGTCGTTGGAGCCGCGCTTGGCCATCAAATACAACCTCAATGACCGACTTCGTTTCAAAGGCGCTGCAGGACGTTATACCCAAGACTTCGTGGCAGCCACCAACGACCGCGATGTGGTCAACCTGTTCTACGGCTTCCTTTCAGGCGTCACCAACGTCCCCAAGGAATTCAACGGAAGCCGCATCACCTCGAGCCTTCAAAAAGCCAACCACTTTGTCCTTGGCACCGAGTTCGATCTCACCGACAACATGACCTTGAACCTCGAAGGCTATTGGAAACAATTCATTCAATTGACCAATATCAACCGCAACAAGATTTACCAGGATAATGAAGAAAACGCCACCATCAACGATTTGGTTAAAAAAGACTTCATGGTGGAGAATGGCGACGCTTATGGTTTTGACCTCTCTGTGAAATATGAGAACCACAACTGGTATCTGTGGGCGGTTTATGCCTTGGGATTTGTCAATCGCAACTATGAAAAAATAGAAAACGATCAGGTAAGTCTGGTCACCTATCAACCGCATTTCGACCGTCGTCACAACGTCAACATCATTCTCACCTATACGGCAGGTGACCAACGTCAATGGGAGTTCAGTGGACGCTGGAACTTCGGCACCGGTTTCCCCTTCACTCAAATTCAGGGCTATTATGAGTTCTTGACCTTCCAGGAAGGAATCAACTTCGACTATACCACCACCAACGGAGAGATGGGGTTGCTCTTTGCCGAACTCAACCAAGGACGACTGCCCACGTATCACCGCCTGGACTTTGATGCCAAACGCAAGTTCTATTTCAACGAACACACCACCTTGGAAGTCGATCTCAGCCTCACCAATGTCTATAACCGAGCCAACGTATTTTATGTTGACGTCATCACTAGCGATGTAGTGAACCAATTACCCATCCTGCCATCCCTAGGCTTGACGCTAACCTTCTAATCTTTTTGTCATGAAACGAATCTTTTTATCCCTTTTTGTCATATTGATGACCCTTTCCGGGTATTCCCAGAAAGAAGCCGACTTCACAGAAGACCTGCGCTATTTTTACACTACCATGCAAGGAAACTACGTTGGTGAACTCAGCGACTCCACTCGTATCACCCTGCACCTCACCCCCATCTGGGAACAGATGGGCGGCTCCTATCTCTATCTGGAAGCCACTAATGATGAGAACCAGAGTGTCATCGAGCAGAAGATCCTTGAAATCGTTCCTGTCTCCGACATCACCTTCAAGGTATATGTCCATGGCATCCGTCATGCCGAGGCTTTTGTAGGCAAATGGGGCAACCCCAACTTCTTTGACGGCTATAACACCAGCATTCTCAAGGGAAAAAGAAGATTTGTGTTTTTCAAGACGAAAGACTACGAATACCAAACCAACTGGAACAACCGGAAGTCACTGAAATGCTTCCCTGCAAGAGACCGCATTCATTTCAAGTTCTCAAGGGAAGACGAGCGTTTCTACATCAAGCGTATCCCTACCAAATCAACGCATATCATTGGTTATACCCTGATAAAAACGGACTGAGTTTGAACACCCAAGCTGCACTTGATTTCAAGTCAGCATACTTCAATCCCGAAGTGTCGATAATCAGTTTTCCATCCCGATAGGCCCAAGGCAACTCCTTTGCCGTACCTAACATATTGACTTTCAAACCATCCTGAGGTTTTTCCACACTCAGTGCCAGGCTATCTTGGGGATAATCCAGAGCGATGGCGTACAAAGCGTTTTTCTTTTGAGTATAGCATAGCCAGGGCTGTTCACAGGAGTAGGTTGCGCGCAGTCCCATGGCTGGCAGCATTGCTCCCATCTGGAAACCAGTCATCACCTGCTTTGGCATGGTTGGCGACGACCAATAGAGGGCGATGGTAGCTTCCATGTCATCTTCTTCATAGCGAACTTCGATACGATGTTGACCTTTTTCGAGGGTTACTGTTTCTTGGGAATTCTTTCTCACATCGTCTATCACAGTCTTTCCATCGATGAGGAGCTGAGCCTTGTCGTCGGTCTGGATTTCGAAGGTATAAGTGTCGGCAGCACAAAAGAACGCGCCTTGCCATTGAGCTTGGAAATGGTCGCAGCTGATGGCAGGATCGGGTGAGTTGCGTTTCCAATCGAAGTTAATCTCCCGGTCGGAACGGGTCACAGTGACGGGCTTCATCTCATAGAACTTATGGTAAGGCCTGGTCCCATAGATAGCTTCCCCATTGATGTCGAGCCATCGACCAAGGTCGAGGAGACGTTCCTGCTGGATCAAGGGAATCTTGCCATCAGCGGCGGGGCCGACATTGAGAGTCATCCCCCCTCCTGCTGCTACCAAGGTGACGAAATGACGGATCAGTTCATCAGAAGTCATGTAGTTCTCCAAGGGTTCGTTGCGGTTGAGGCCAAAGGAGCGGCCCAAGCCACGGCATTCGGCCCAAGGGCGGTCGGTAAGGGTGATGCCTGCACTGTATTCCGGTGTACGGAAGCCATGTTGCTGTCCTTCACCCCAACGGTCGTTGACGATGGCCTCCTTGCCCACGGTGTTGTAATACCAGGAAATCAGCTCGGTAGCGTGCCATTGTTCGGCATTGTTACGCCATTCGCCATCGGTGAAAAGCACAGTGGGCTGATAACGAGTGACCAATTCCTTGAGTTGAGGAATCATATGAGTGTCAACATAGGTGCCAATTTGGTCGTCGGGATCCACATACCAGCGATGGATGTCGCTCTTCCACTCGGGCAACGAGTAATAGAAGCCCATTTTGAGTCCTTTATTCCGCACCGCCTCCGTCAGTTCCCCACAGATGTCACGACGAGGACCCGTCTCCACGCTGTTCCATCCAGGGGCATATTGGCTAGGCCATAGGCAATAGCCATCGTGATGCTTCGACACTAGCAACACGTATTTTGCCCCTGACTTCTTGAACAGTTCCGCCCATTCGTCGGGATTCCAAAGCTCGGCTTTCCACATCGGAACGAAGTCCTCATAGTGGAAGTCTTGACCATAGACCCGTTCCTGAAAGGCTTTGCGGTCGTCGCTGGTCATAAGTCCACGATAATACCATTCGGCATAGCCTTCTTTGGAGGCGAAGGAGGGCACCGAATAGACACCCCAATGGATGAAGATGCCGAGCTTGGCATCGGAGAACCACTCAGGATAGCCCCGTTGGTTAATACTTTCCCAGGTAGGAAGGACTTGTGAAAATGCGGTAAAGGTAGCGACCGAAAGCAAGAAGATGAGGACGATACGTTTCATGGCCAATGATTTTGTGCAAATATAAAAAAAACGTAGAGACGCAATGCATTGCGTCTCTACGTTATTACAATAACATCAAAATATTAGAAATTGTAATAGATACGGATCTCAGGAGCAACAAGGAAGCAATCCATCACAAAGCCGTTGTTGCCCGAGCCTTTGTAGTTGTGGTCATAGCCAGCATAGCCAAAACGGAAAGCAGCGGTAAACTGCTCAGTAGCCTGCCAAGCGATACCAGGACGCAGCATGACTGCATAACCTTTACCAGCATCAAGCAATTCGAAGTCACCAGTCAAATCCATGAACAGAGAGAACTTCTTTCCGATGGTACCACCCACATAGCGGACATAGGGTTCAAGGTAAAGGAAATTGACCGTACCTCCTCCAGTTGCCATTGAGTAATCGGCTCCAAGAGCAACCTGCCATTGGTCGTTGATTGCATAACCCAATTCAGGAGCGATATTGACATAGGTGTAACCCTTTTCAACTTGGGCACCGACACCGCCACCGATCCAAACTTGAGCATTGGCTGACATGATTCCTGCAAAAACGATTGCAAGTGTTAAAACTAACTTTTTCATTTTTTTGAGATTTTAGTTAAACATTAGGTTGATTATGATTATTAATTACTTTTCTATAAATGCGATAGTCTCACCTTTGGCGACACGTTTGCCTTGGTTGGCAGTGGCTTCGACAATCTTGCCAGGCCAAAGGGCATACACGGGTTCCATGCCATGTTCGCTGTTGATGGCGCAGAGCAGGTCGCCTTCCTTATACACCGTACCGGGAGCAGGAGCAATCGACTTGTCGTCGAAATCCACTTCCCACATCACGATGCCACTGACAGGAGCGATGACGGGTTCGGCATTGGGATGACGCAACGCACGAAGATCCGGAATCTTGACCTCTCCACCAGCCTTCTCGAACTTCGCCTTCATCTTGGCCTCCAGTTCCTGGTTGAAGCGACGTTTGGCCTCGCCCGACTTGTACTCGCGATATTGTTTCTCGTGCATGGCAAACTCAAACAGTTCTTCATCGTCTTGGCCGCGGTCCCAGCCTTCCTTCTTCATCTCCTCGATGAAATGGGGCAGTGCATTGGGATAATTGTCTTGCGGGTTGCCGGTAAAGAATTCGAAGCCTTTCTTCTTGGCCAGTTCCACAATCTCGGGAGCCAAGGTACCCGGAAGCTTACCCGCCTTGCCAAGGATCATGTCCCAAGCTGCGGGGTCGATGGAGGTCTCGTAACGCGGTTCGCCTTTGCTGAGCGCGAAGAGGTTCATCAAGGCGATGTTCTTGGTGTATTGGCTGAACGGGGTCACCAAAGGCGGGTTGCCCAGTTTGGGCCAGATGTTCTGCACTTCCTGGAAGAGTTCAACGAGCATCTCGTCTTCGCTCAGTTCAGGTTGTCCTTCTTTTTTACGGTTCATGTTGATGGCAGCGTGCACTGGCTTAAGGTCGGCCATAAGCGAACCCATCATGCCGCCTGGCAGGCCGCAACCCAACAACAAGGAGTTGATGTAACGGTTACGCGGGTCAATCCAATAGCCGAGGAAATCATCGATGAAGCTCTGGGTCATGCTGCGGGCAGCCATGTAAGTCTTCATGTCGATGTCTTTGACGAGGAAGCCGGCATCTTTAAGCATGGCTTGAACGCTGATGACATCGGGATGGACGGTACCCCACGACAGCGGTTCCATAGCCACATCGACATAATCGCAGCCAGCCTTGCACACCTCAAGCATTGAAGCCATTGAGAGGCCCGGGGTAGTGTGTCCGTGGTACTGCACCTTGATATCCGGATGTTGTTTCTTGATATGTTCAACGATACGTCCCAAGCTGACAGGGCGTCCCACGCCAGCCATATCCTTCAAGGCGATTTCCTTCGCGCCAGCTTCAATGAGTTGGTCGGCGATGTGCATATAATACTCAGCGGTATGCACCTGTGAGTAGGTGATACTCATGGCTGCCTGCGAGATCATGCCAGCTTCGTTGGCCCAATGGATGGAGGGGATGATGTTGCGCACATCATTGAGTCCGCAGAAGATACGGGTGATATCGACGCCTTGGGCTTTCTTCACCTTATACATGAGCTGTCGCACGTCGGCGGGGACGGGGTTCATGCGCAAGGCATTGAGGGCACGGTCGAGCATATGGCACTCGATGCCACCTTTATGAAGGGCAGCGGTGAAGGCACGGACGGAGGGATTGGGATTCTCGCCGTAGAGCAAATTGACCTGCTCAGCGGCACCTCCATTGGTTTCCACACGGTCGAAACAGCCCATGTCGATAATCAAAGGAGCAATTTGTTCCAATTGATCTTTTCGTGGCACGTATTTTCCTGACGACTGCCACATGTCGCGATATACCAGGCTAAACTTTACTTCTTTTTTCATAAACTATACCTGACAACATGCAAAGATAACAAACTATACCCTTTTTATTAAATAAACTTTTCAACAATTAGCGTTTTTCAGCGTGTTTTCTGGTTCTGTGGCGATCCTTTGCCCACAAGCCATACACCTCGCTCACGTTTCCGGCGGTGGTGAAAGCCTTGATTTCGTTCTTGTCGAGGAAAGCCATCAACGAAGAGAATTCATCGTTGGTGAGCAGGGCCTCCAACTCAATCGACTTCTCATTGGTATAGCCGCCGATGACCTCATAGAGGGTACAGCCACGGTCAAGGTCGTCGATAATGTAACGGCGGATGCGGTCATAGTCTTTCGAGACGATGCAAACACGCTTACGTCGGTTGAGGTTGGCCGTGAACATGTTCACCACCATGCCGTTGATCCAGGTAGCTATAAGGCCGATGATGACCATCTGGAAGGGGTTGATGGCAAAGGCGGTGAGGCAGATGATGGCGCCGGCCACGCTCACCGACTTACCCATGTCGAAATGCAGGTATTTGTTGACGATCTTGGCGAGGATGTCGAGTCCACCCGTAGAGGCGTTGATGGAGAACATCAGCGTTTGGGCTGCACTGAGGATGATTACGCAGCAGAGGAGGTCGAACCAAGGGTTGCCCATCACCGAATAGGCAGAGCTGGCATCGACGCCCATGTTGATGAGGTAATCGTTCGGGGTAGCCAAGTTTTCCCAGGGATACACCCATTCGCACACCTTGGTCAAGGGACCGAGGATCAAAGCGCAATAAACTGTTTTCAGGCCAAATTCCTTACCGATGAGGAGGTAAGCCAAAATCAGCAGGATGGCGTTGATTACCGTAATCATCATCGACAGGCTGATATTGATGCCGATGCTGTTAAAGATGTTGGTCAACACGATGGAGAGACCGGAGATGGAGCCCACGATCAGTTTGCTGGGGACCAGGAAATAATAGACACAGATGGCGGTCATGACCATACCTAATGTCATGATAATCAGCTCAATCCAAAACTTCTTGCTAACCAAAGCCTGGCCGATTTCTCGAAAGATGTCATTTACTTTACTCATAAATGATTGATTTACAAATTTTTAATAATGAAATTAATGCTCATTTTTGCGGCGGCAAAGGTCGGAATCTTTTTCGAGATAAAAAAGGGAAATCGGTAAAATAGTTTTTCAACAAAAGATGCGTAACTTTGCAGTTTTACAGAAGCAACGTCATGGAAACCTATTTCTTCAGAAAACAAATCCACCGTTTGCCAGGCAAGGTCATCCACAAAGTTCCGTTTCCACAACCACAAGTGGTTGAAGGCCATCAATCGCGCAAACAGATAGGTGAGATCTGCAAACAATGTGGCTATAAGCATGTATTGCTGGTGACCGACCAAACCCTATACGGCCTCGGTTACGAGCAGGCAATTGTGCAATCCCTCAAAGAAGCAGAAATCGCGTTCACCTTATACACTGACATCAATTCCGAACCGACCATTGCACTTATTGACGCGGGGCGAACGCTTGCCTTGGAGTGCCAGGCGGAATGTGTGATCGCCCTTGGCGGAGGATCGGTGCTTGACACCTGCAAAATGATTGCTGCGGGAGTGCGGATGCCTAATCTTAGGACCAAAGCCCTGTTGCTCAAGTTCCTGGTAGTTCCCGGGAAGACCCTGCCGATGATTTCGGTGCCTTCGACCGCCGGTACGGGTGCTGAGGTGACGGTAGGTGCCGTTGTGACCAACACCCGTGGCAAAAAGGGATCTACCGTGATTGTAGGATTAGACGTAACCCATGTGATTCTCGACAGCGAGCTCACCATCCATGCGCCACAAAAGGTTACCGCCGCCTGTGGGATCGACGCTCTCAGCCATGTGGTGGAGGGGACCGTGGGAGACGTGATGGTCGATGTGGAGGATGCCTATCTTTCCTTGGAAGGGGTTCGACTGATCCTACAGCATCTGCCCGTGGTGATGCGAGATCCCGAGAACATCGCCTCGCGGCTGGCAATGTGCCGAGCCGCCATGTACGGAGGAAATGCCATCAACACCCAGCTGGCTGGCTACGTGCATGCGTTTGCCCACAGCATCGGAGCCATATACCACCTCCCTCACGGCCAAGCCATTTCATTGATGCTGTTACCTGTACTACGATTCCAAATGGAAGCCTGTCAGCGGAAATATGCAGTCATAGCACGTTATTGCGGACTGGCCACAGAGAAAACTGACCATCAAGAGGCGGCGGAACAATTTCTAAAGGCCATCGAAGACCTGATCGTCACCTGCGGATTGAACCGACTGGTATCGCCTGTAAAAGCCTCCGATTACGAGGAACTGACACGCATGATCGCCGCCGACTCCATCAACTATTCCGCACCCATCACCATGAGCAACGAAGACATTTTACATATCCTCCAAAGCATCACCCTTAACGAACCTGCATCATGAGCTATACCGAAAATGAAATCCGAGACATCGTGGCTGCCCAACGGAAGTTCTTCCGCACCGGTGCCACCCTCCCTGTGAAATGGCGTATCCAGCAGCTCAAGAAACTGAAGACCGCAGTGATCGCCCACGAAAATGATTTTGAAGACGCCTTGGCCGCGGACTTGGGACGCAGTGCCGTCGAAGCCTACCTTTGCGACATCGGTCCCATCGTTGTCGAGATCAACGAGATGCTCCGCGGATTGCGTCGTTGGGCCCGTCCAGAGCGGCATTTCAGCGGTTTCATGTGCTTTCCGAGCATGGTCACCAAGGTGTATAAGATGCCCTACGGCGTGTCGCTGGTGATCAGTCCCTTCAACTTTCCCATCCTGCTCACCATCGGCGTGGTGGCGGCGGCCATGGCCGGAGGCAACACGGTGGTCGTCAAGACCAGCTCCAAGTCGGCAGCATGCACCGAGGTCATGAAACGGTTTTTCGCCGAGGTGTTCCCGCCTGAATACGTCACCCTCATCGACGGCGGTCACGACATCGCCGACCTCTGTCTGGCGCAGCGTTTCGACAAGATCTTCTACACCGGATCGCCTTCCGTCGGCAAACACGTGTTGGCCGAAGCCGCCAAGAACCTCACCCCCGTGACCTTGGAGCTCGGTGGCGAGACCGGCAACTGGTGCGTGGTCCGCAAGGATGCCGACCTCAAGGACGCCGCCCGCAAGATCACCTTCTTCAAGCTCTGCAATGCCGGACAGATCTGCATCAACATCAACCAGATCGCCGTGGCCGAAGAGGTGGCGGAGCCGTTTATGAAGGAGCTGAAAAATGCCTTTGTGAAACAGATCGGGGAACATCCCGAAAGCAATCCCGAGTATCCCAAGCTCATCACGGAAGCCGCCTACGACAAATGCGCCCGTTTGGCGGACGAATACCGCTCACGGATTGTGTTCGGCGGAGTCGGTGACCGAGAAACCCGCCACTATGCTCCAACGATGATCTATCCCGTCGATATCGACGAGCACATCGTGCAGCACGAGCTCTTCTGCCCGTTGTTACCCATCGTTCCCTTCAAAGACTCGGAGATCGACCAACTAATGAAGACCATCGCCGACCGCGAGCATCCTTTGGCCATGTACCTGTTCACCAAGGACATGAAGTGGGCCAACCGCACCATGCGAACCCAACAATACGGTGGCGGCTGCATCAACGAGGTATGCATCCATATCATGGTGAAGGGGGTGCCGTTTAATGGCACAGGCCATTCCGGCATGGGGGCTTATCACGGCGTTTGGGGGTTCAGGGAGTTCACCCATCCCCAAACCGTTCTGAAAGGTAAGACAAAGTTCAATTTACCGCTAAGGGAGCATCCATACAGCGGAGAGATTGGAGAAAAGAAACTGAAGATTTTAAGAGTATTTGAAAGGTAATTATTAATACAATAAAAATAATTTTTTATCAATTAAACTGTTGATATTATAAAATCTTTGTATATTTGCAAGCGAAATATCTTCCTATATCAAAGAATAAAATGGCGAATACCTATAACCAAATCTATATTCACATTGTTTTTGCGGTGAAATACCGTGACGCTGCCATCGCCAAATCTTGGCGACAGGAACTCTACCAATACATCATCGGATTAATCGAACGCCGCGGTCATAAGGTTTATGCCGTAGGCGGAGTGAGCGACCACATCCACATTTTGGTAAGCCTTTCGCCCAAACAAGCCATTTCCGAATTGGTGCAGGAAGTGAAAAGAGCGTCATCGTTATGGATCAAAGAGAAACGGTTCGTTCGATGTCGTTTTGCATGGCAGGAAGGTTTCGGTGTGTTTTCGTATGGCAAATCGCAGATTGACAATGTGGTGAAATATATTCAAAACCAAGAGATTCATCACGCAAAAAGAACGTTTAGAGATGAATATGTATCGTTGATAAAATTGTTCGGGGTCGAATACGACGCGAAATATCTATTTCGTGAAATGGAATAGGGAAAGGAAACCCCTAACGGGGTAATATTATTTGGGATCACCTATTGCTATGAAAAGGAAACCCCTAACGGGGTATATTATGCTCCGTAGGAGCTCCCTTTTCATAGCAAAGAAAAGGAAAACCCTAACAGGGTATATTATGCTCCGTAGGAGCTCCCTCTTCATAGCAAAGAAAAGGAAACCCCTGATGGGGTATATTATGCTCCGTAGGAGCTCCCTTTCCATAGCAAAGAAAAGGAAACCCCTGACGGGGTATATTATGCTCCGTAGGAGCTCCCTTTTCATATCAAAGAAAAGGAAACCCCTATCGGGGTATATTATGCTCCGTAGGAGCTCCCTCTTCATAGCAAAGAAAAGGAAACCCCTATCGGAGTATATTATGCTCCGTAGGAGCTCCCTTTCCATAGCAAAGAAAAGGAAACCCCTAACGGGGTATATTATGCTCCGTAGGAGCTCCCTTTTCATATCAAAGAAAAGGAAACCCCTAATAGGGTATATTATGCTCCGTAGGAGCTCCCTTTTCATAGCAAAGAAAAGGAAAACCCTAATAGGGTATATTATGCTCCGTAGGAGCTCCCTCTTCATAGCAAAGAAAAGGAAAACCCTATCGGGGTATATTATGCTCCGTAGGAGCTCCCTCTTCATAGCAAAGAAAAGGAAACCCCTATCGGGGTATATTATGCTCCGTAGGAGCTCCCTCTTCATAGCAACAACCAAAACAAATCATGAATACCCCGAAGGGGTTTTCCACCTAAATGGGTTATTACATCCCCTTCTTTGATTCGTTTTTCAACAATTATCCCTAAATTTGCGTCCAAATAACATGTGATGACCCTATTGGATTGGCTACCGATTACGAAGAGAGAGACCGACCTGCGTGGGTGGGACGAGGTGGACATTGTGTTCGTCACGGGCGACGCCTACGTGGATCACCCTGCCTTTGGGGCGGCGGTCATCGGGAGGATGTTGGAACATCACGGCTTCCGGGTGGCCTTGATTCCCCAACCCAACTGGAGGGACGACCTCAGGGACTTCAGGAAATTCGGCAAGCCGCGGCTCTATTTCGGGGTTTCGGCGGGCTGCATGGACTCGATGGTGAACCATTATACGGCCAACAAGCGACTCCGCAGCAACGACGCCTACACGCCTGGCGGCGAAGCGGGCTTCCGTCCCGACCGGGCCAGCGTGGTCTATAGCAACATTCTGAAAAAGCTCTATCCCGACGTGCCGGTGGTGATCGGTGGCATTGAGGCTTCGTTGCGAAGAGTAACGCACTACGACTATTGGGACGACTGTCTGAAACCTTCGATCTTAGTGGATTCCAAGGCCGACATCGGCGTCTATGGTATGGGGGAATACACCATGGTGGAGATTGCCAAGGCCCTCCAGCAAGGAAGGAAGATCGATGAGCTAACGGATGTCCAACAGACTTTTTTCCTGCAAGACAAGCGCCAGCCGCTTCCAGCTTTTGAAGGCAAGACCATCGAACTCGTCAGCCACGAGATTTGCCTGAAAGACAAGAAACGCTATGCCTCCAACTTCAAACATATCGAAGAAGAGTCGAATAAGAAGCATGCCGCCAGGTTGGTACAGGAGGTCGGCAACCAACGGGTGATCATCAATCCACCGCTACCGACCTTTACCACGGAACAGATCGACGCTTCGTTCGATTTGCCCTATACGCGTCTCCCCCATCCGAAATATGCCAAACGTGGTGCCATCCCCGCCTACGAGATGATCAAGCACAGCATCAACCTCCACCGCGGCTGTTTCGGTGGATGCGCTTTCTGCACCATCTCGGCCCATCAAGGCAAGTTTGTGGCCTCGCGCAGCAAGGAATCCATCATGAGAGAGGTGGAAAAGGTGACCCAGATGGAGGATTTCAAAGGCTACATCAGCGACTTGGGTGGTCCTTCGGCCAACATGTACCGGATGCGGGGCAAGGACGAGCGCCTCTGCGAGAAATGCGTCCGCCCCACCTGCCTCCAGCCTAGCGTGTGCAAGAACCTCAACACTGACCACCACCCGCTCATCGAGATCTATCAGGAGGTAGATCGACATCCCAAGGTGAAGAAAGCCACTGTGGGATCGGGCATCCGCTACGACCTTTTCTTGCACGACTGCACCCCTGAAGAGAATCAGGCCATGGGCTACGACGAATACTTCCGGCAACTCGTGACCCGCCATGTCAGCGGTCGCTTGAAGGTCGCGCCCGAGCACACCAGCGATGCCGTACTAAAGCTGATGCGCAAGCCTAAGTTCGACTTGTTCGTCAAGTTGAAAAAGAAGTTCGACTATTTGAACGAAAAAGAGCATCTCAACCAACAGCTCATCCCTTATTTCATCTCCTCGCATCCCGACTGTTATCTGGAGGACATGGCTGATTTGGCAGTGAAGACCAAGGCCTTGGGGTATCGGCTGGAGCAGGTGCAGGACTTCACGCCCACTCCCATGACCTTGGCCACAGAGATCTATTATTCTGGCTACAACCCCTACACCCTGGAACCCGTGTTCTGCGCCAAGTCCAAGGAGGAGAAGCTCGCCCAGCAACGGTTTTTCTTCTGGTACAAGCCCGAGAACCGCGAGTGGGTGAAATCGATGTTACGAAAAATCGGGCGACCAGAGTGGATCAAGGTATTGTCGGGGCACTGATGGCACCGGGGCAATACATAGAGACGCCATAATTATGACGTCTCTACATTCATTTGTCGCGAACCATACCGGTGGGTTTTGCCCTGCCGAAAAGACCAAAGGAATAGTCAATGGGCATCGCGGACCAGACGCACCGACCGACCGTAGCTGCGACCGTTGTAGCCGCCAGCGTCGAGGAGCGAACCGCCGAAGAGCACGTACCACGACGCGCTGAGGCTACCGTAGCAGGACGCTGACCAGTAGTAGCCGTAGCTACCCACATTGAAGACAGAAGTCCCACTCCGGTAGCCTGCGGCAGGCAGGAAGACTGCACCATGTTGCTCAAGAGTAGCCCATTCCGTTTCGCTGATGGTGTTAGTGCTGAAGCTAGCACCCGGAGTGTTCGTGTTGCTCAGCGTATAATAAGAAGTCTCCCAGTCGTCAGGAAGCAGGATCACGCCATTCACCTCGTTCACTGTGGCCTTGGCATAGCGGATGCC
>JAEEGF010937541.1_pt1 | contig 49752 bp, 41 predicted proteins | sample 9134171 | NCBI WGS metagenome assembly JAEEGF01 (sample SAMN16246542, study PRJNA631951) | gut metagenome | biome: gut microbiome; feature: rumen; material: AP-attached | host: Bos | place: Iran: Karaj | collected 2018-10
ATTTTTACTCCGATCCTTTTTACTGTCGATAAGGAATGCGTCTATAACGCGCTCCCTTTCAGGTATGTTATTCTGAGTATTCAGATCACCATATTCATTCTTATCTCGATATATGCCATTTTATATCTGTACAGGCATAAAGGCGGGAGGGGAAAATCCGGCAGATACAGGATAATAGCTTCTTTTGGAATATCAATGGCTACAATGCTCTTTCTTCAGCTGTGGTTTCCTTTGCTGCCCCTTTACGCTATCGGATATCTTCTCGGAACCTGTCTTTTGCATTCGTTTGTTGCAAATGATGAAAAAGAAGAACGTAAGCGTGGAATCGAAGAGACAAAGAAGATCACCGAACTTAGAGACAGATTTGTATCTCTGATTGACAATATGCCCGGAATGGCTTTTACAAAGGATGCGGAGACCGGTGTGTATTTAGCATGCAATCAGAGGTTTGCCGAATATGCAAACAAGCCCGACCCCGACAGCGTTATCGGACTTAACGATTATCAGATATTCGATGAAGAGACGGCAGCGCACTTTATCAAGGACGATAAGGTGGCTCTGTCATTAACCAAGCCATATATCTTCTATGAAGATGTTCAGGATGCTACAGGGGCAAAACGGCAGCTTCAGACGACAAAGCTTAAGTACACAGATATCTCAGGAAGATTATGCGTTCTCGGTATGTGTCAGGATGTAACGGATATTGTCCGGATCCAGCATGAAAACGCAATGACAAAGGAGGCCTATGAAAAGGCTGTAAACTCCGGACTCATCTATACTCAGATAGCTCAGACACTTGCGCGTGATTACATAGACATGTTCTACATAAACACCGATACGGAAGAGTATGTTGAATATCGTAACGGTGAAGAAAAATCTACGCTTGAAGAGATCAGGAGAGGATGGCATTTCTTCAGTGACTGCAAAAAAGAATTGGCTGAAAACGTATTTAATGATGACAGGGATTCTTTTTTGAATGCGATGAACAGAAAAAAACTGATGAAAGCTTTGGAAAAGAAGGATACCTTTGTAATGACATATCGCCGCCTGAGCGGAAACGGCCCGGTATATGTCAATATGAAGATATCGCGCATGCCCGATGAAAAATACATCATAATCGGCTTTACCGATGTTGATGCCGAAATGCGCGAGACCATGGCAAAGAATGAAGCGCTTGCACAGGCGCTTGCATCGGCAGAAAATGCAAACAGAGCAAAAAATCTATTCCTTTCCGGCATGAGCCATGAGATACGTACGCCCATAAATGCGATCATCGGTCTTGAAAAACTTGCACTTAAAAACAATGGCCTTGATGACGAGACCAGAAGATACATCGAAAAGATGGGGGAGAGCGCAGATCATCTGCTTTCGATCATAAACGACATTCTGGATATCAGCCGTATAGAATCGGGAAGGACAATAGTCCACCGGGATGAGTTTTCGCTTAAATCACTGATCGAGCAGATAAATGCGAACTTCAAGTCAAAATGCAATCAAAAGGACATAAATTACGAATGCAGGGTCATAGGGCAGCTTGATGATACATACATAGGTGATTATTCAAAGATAAAAGATGTAATGCTGAATATCCTTTCAAATGCCGTAAAGTTTACCGAAAAGTCGGGAAGTGTTACGTTTACCGTTGAAAAAACGACCGAATACGAGGATCAGTCAATAATACGTTTCAGTATCAAGGATACGGGCATAGGAATAGAAAAGGATTACCTTCCAAAGCTTTTTGACGCTTTTTCGCGTGAGGATAATAACGACAGGGCCCAATTCGGCAGCAGCGGCCTTGGCCTTGCCATAACAAAGAGGCTTATCGAGCTGATGAACGGCTCTATAGGCGTTGAATCAAGAAAAGGTGTCGGAACGGAAGTTACCGTTATGCTCCCGCTTGGCAACAGTTCCGGAAATGAATTCGGCATAAAGGGCAGCATCGATCTTTCGGCCGTGTATGTTCTTGTGGTCGACGACGATCCTATCGAGGCAGAACACGCAAGAATGGTTCTTGAAGAGTGCGGTATTAAGGCAGATTTCTGCACAAACGGACCGGATGCCCTTCAAAGGCTTGAAGTTCAGTACGGAAAAGAAGATCCGTACAATTTCGTGCTTATGGACTGGAATATGCCCGGCATGTCCGGTGCTGAGACATCGTCCGAGATATTCAGGATATACGGCAGGGAGTGCACGGTAGTTGCAATGACGGCATACAGCTGGGAAGACATAAGCGTCGAGGCAGAAGAATCAGGTGTTTATAACTACATTTCCAAACCTCTTTTTGCGGCTACCGTTGTTGAAAACTTTGAACGTATAGCCAGAAGAAGCAAGCTGAACATATTTAAGGACAAGAAACTCATAGATCTTTCCGGAAAAACACTGCTTCTTGCAGAGGATATCGAGCTGAACGCCGAGATCATCACAGATACGCTTGATCTTGAAAATATAAAGGTCGAACATGCAGCAAACGGACGCATAGCGCTTGAAATGTTTGAAAACAGCGTACCCGGAAAGTATACAGCCATACTCATGGATATCCGTATGCCCGAAATGGACGGCTTTGAAGCGACAAAGGCAATACGGGCACTTAGCAGAGAGGATGCAAAGACCATACCGATAATAGCGCTTACCGCAAATGCATTTGACGATGATGCCCATAGGTCCATCGCGTCCGGAATGAATGCGCATATGACCAAGCCCATCGATACCGATCTGCTGATACATGTGCTGAGTGATATTATGAATGGGAATGAAGAATAGATCCTAAAAAATAAGCGTTAAAGAGGGAAAGATGAACAAAATATCTCGGGCAGTAAAGAGAGAGCTGACAGGCTGGAAGAAATGGCAGATCTTCTGGATGCTGTTTGCAAATGCCGTTATACTTGGGGTATCCGTATATCAAAAGGATACATGGCTTGGAATCGCCGCATCGATCACGGGAGTCATCTGTGTGATCCTTTGCGGAATGGGAAAGGTCTCCAATTATTTTTTCGGGACCATAAATGTAATACTTTATGCAATAGTTGCGTGGAAAGCCAAGTATTACGGGGACGTAATGCTTAACCTCCTGTACTATCTGCCCACAAACATAGTTGGATGGGTATTGTGGGAAAAGCATATGAATGCCGAAACAAACGCAGTGTATAAAAGGCGTATGACATTAAAGCAGGATCTACTGCTTTTGATAGTCAGCGCCTTTGGCGTGTTTGGGTATGCCTATCTCCTAAAGCTTTTGGGAGGCAATCTGCCCATAGTAGACAGCATGAGCACGGTCTTTTCAGTCATAGCCCAGGTACTCATGATAAAAAGATTTGCCGAGCAGTGGGTCATCTGGATAATTGTGGATGCGGTGTCTGTCATCATGTGGATCGCAGCACTATTTACGGAAGGAGCGAGCGTTGCCGTCCTTTTGATGTGGTGCGTATTTCTTGCAAATGCGATCATCATGTTTATAGGCTGGCTAAAAGATTCAAATACGCAGGCAGAACCTGCAGCGTAAGAAACAGTGATCCGGAAGGAATAATATGGAAAGCAGAAAAAAATATAAAGTCGGGATGTACGGCGGCTCGTTTAATCCTTTGCATCTCGGCCATCTTGAGTGCATAATAAAAGCCGCCGGGCTTTGCGAAGAGTTATATATCGTCATATCCTACAGGGAAAATGAGACCGACGTTCCCTTAAGAGTAAAAATCAGATGGGTCTACAGGCTCACGCATCATATAGGAAACATAAAGATCATTCCGCTCGAAGACAGGCTTGATAACAAGGAAGATTATGTCGAGGCTCTTTGGCAGGAGGACTGCGAAAAGGTAAAGGAAAGAATAGGGAAAAAGATAGATGTTGTTTTCTGCGGCAGCGATTATGACGAAAACAGCTTTTGGAACAAATGCTATGAAGATTCCGATTTTGTAGTCTTTAAAAGAAACAAATACAATTCCACCGCCATCAGACAAAACGTCTATGCCCACTGGGACTGGATGCCCCGGGCTGTAAGGACCTATTATACAAAAAAGGTTCTCATAATAGGCGGCGAAAGCGCAGGCAAGACATTACTTACCATAAATCTTGCAAACTATTTCAATACCGTATATTTGGAGGAAGTCGGCAGGGAACTCTCAGAACTTTCCGGAACTGATGAATATATGATGCCCGAAGACTTTACCCGGATTCTCCTTGAACATAAAGCCAAAGAAATGCGTCTTATGGACCGGGCCGAAAAAGTACTGTTTGAAGACACCGACTGCCTCATAACAAGATTCTTCATGGATTTCCTCAAAGACGAAGGAATAGAAAAAAATGCCGCTCTTGCGGATGCGATCGCCGCACTCAATTCCTACGACCTCATCCTTTACCTTGAACCCGACGTCGACTGGGTTCAGGACGGAGGCAGAAGCGAAGAGATCGCTGCAAACAGATACAAGTACGGCAAAATGATAAAAGACCTCTACACTGCTCACGGGTTTGCTTTCAAGACCATAAGCGGCGATTACAACGAACGCTTTGACAAGGCTGTACAATATGTCAATGAAATGCTCGGCAAAATCAAGCCCGGCGATTAAGCCATAAATTTAATTAAGGAGATAATAAATAATGAATAACGATTATATGATCCGTATGGAGAAAAACGAAGATCACGTAGAGGTTGAAAACCTTGTCAGAGAATCATTTTGGAACGTATACCGTCCGGGATGTTCTGAGCATTATGTGATCCACGTGTTAAGAGATGACCCGGCATTTGTGAAAGAGCTGGATCTGGTCATGGAGAAGGATGGTAAGATCATCGGACAGAATATGTTCATGAAGACGATCATTGAGGCTGATGACGGAAGAGAGATCCCGGTTCTTACAATGGGGCCTATCGGAATAATTCCGGAACTGAAACGCAAGGGTTACGGAAAGGCTATACTGGATTACTCTTTGGAGAAAGCAACAAAAATGGGCTTCGGAGCTGTACTTTTTGAGGGCAATATCGGCTTCTATGGCAAGAGTGGTTTCGACTATGCCAGCAAATTTGGCATCCGTTATCATGATCTGCCGGAGGATGCGGATTCGTCATTCTTTCTCTGTAAGGAATTGATACCCGGGTATCTGGATGGTATAACAGGCGTTTATCAGACACCGAAAGGATATTATGTGGATGATGCCGATGTCGATGAGTTTGACAGGAAATTCCCACCTAAAGAAAAATTAAAGCTCCCGGGCCAGATATTTGACTGAATATAAAGATAAGTGATTCAGGAAAGATAAGGGAAAAGCCGGATGCCTGCTTTGCCTCGGATGAATACAGACGGATCATGCATGATCGTGTGGATAACGTGGATGCAAGAGCTGTAATTGTCGAGGAATGAATTAGTAAGGAGGGAAGAAAAAAGATGAAATACCAATACAAAGAAATGCCTGAATCTATGAGTGGGACATACGGAGAATTTGCAAAAAACTTCGGATTTGATTGGAAAGAATTTATAATGGGAATACCGAGTGCCAAGACCGATGGCACTTTGGATGACACTATGGCACGAAAGATAATAGAGATAATATGCGGCAAGCCTGATATTACTCTTGATCAATTATCAGCAGAGACTGGAATTGCAAGAAGATTTTCCGGAGGCTTTTTATAATTTTGTATACAATTCGTGCAAAATGTGGTAATATATAATATTAGATATAAGGAGCATAAAGATATGTCTACAAATAAAATAAGTAAATTCCTTAAATCTATACTGCTTGCCCTGGTAGTTACCTTATTTTTCGGTTTACTGACTCCTATAGATGTCAGTGCAGGTGGCAGTCTTTCTCTGTCTGACAAGGGCTATACATTAAAGCAGGTGGTTGTACTCAGCCGCCATAATATCAGGGCACCTATGTCTACAAAGGGTTCTACGCTGGAGCAGGTGACTCCATATGAGTGGTATAACTGGTCGTCAAATGCGAGCGAACTGTCTCTCAGAGGCGGTGTTTTAGAGACGGAGATGGGTCAGTACTTTAAAAAGTGGTTGGAGAGTGATGGGCTTATTCCTGAAAACTATCATCCTGATGGCGATGAAGTACGTTTTTATTCAAATTCCAAGCAGCGTACCATAGCTACCGCGAAATATTTCTCGGCAGGACTGCTGCCTACCACAAACATCGATATCGAGTATCATGCAGACTTTGATAAGATGGATCCGACCTTTACTCCGGCGTTAAATTTCGTTAGTGACGAGTATATAAAGGATGCGACTGCTCAGACACATAAGCTTTTTGATACAAAAGTTAAGGATTTATCTGATAACTACGTGCTTATCGCCGATGTTATCGATATGGATAAATCTGAAGGCTACAGTGATTATGTATTTAATTCTGAGTATGGTTTAAAATATGTTGTAGGTCAGGAGCCAACTACTGATGGTTCTTTAAAGCTCGGTACCAGTATAAGTGATGCTTTGGTACTTCAGTATTATGAGGAGGGCGACACTGTAAAGGCGGGTTTCGGTAATGATCTTACCCTAGATCAATGGAAGGCTATCTCTGAGATAAAGGATGTTTACGGGGATGTGCTCTTTACAGCTCCTATTGTTGCTACCAATGTGGCTAATCCTCTGATCAAAGAGATTTACTCCGAGATGAACACAAAGGGTAGGATATTTACATTTCTTTGCGGTCATGACTCTAATATAGGAAGTGTCTTAGCAGCTCTCGGAGTTAAGGATTATGAACTGCCGGATGCTATAGAATCAAAGACTCCCATAGGCAGCAAGATTGTTTTCTCAAAATGGGAGAGCAAAAAGGGTGAGACCTACTGGTCAGTGGATCTTGTTTATCAATCTGTGGATCAGCTCCGTACACAGCCCCTGCTTGACCTTGAAAACGAACCTGTAGTTTACCATTTAAGCTTTAATGGTATAAAGCAGAACAAAGACGGTCTGTATAAGGCTAAGGATATAAAGAAGCTTTTCACCAACTCCATAAGTAAGTATGATGCTCTTTATGAAAAATATTGTGATACTGTAGCTTACTTAGGACCAGAGGGTACATATACTCAGGAGGCCTGCCAGAAGTTTTTCGGTGATGCAGGAAACACAGTACCATACAAGACAGTACCAAATGCTGTACAGGCATTAGTTGATAAAAAGGCCAAGTACGCAGTTATCCCTCAGGAAAATACTATAGGCGGTGCAGTCATAGATTATGTAGATACTCTGATAGCTCAGACAGGTGTTTCGGTTATCGGTGAGGTGGAGCTGCCAATCAGCCAGAACTTGCTTGTTTTACCCGGCACAAAGCTTTCGGATATCAAAACGGTTTATTCCCATAAGCAGGGTATCACCCAGTCCACTGAATGGCTAAAGAAAAATCTTCCTAATGCTCAAGTTGTTGAAGTTTCAAGTACTGCTGAAGGAGCCAGACTCGTTTCAGAAGGTAAGGATTCAGCCTTTGCAGCTATAGCATCGGCCGGGAGTGCTGATGTATATGGCTTGGAAATACTCGCTGCCTCTATACAGGGTAACGAAAATAATAAGACAAGATTTTATGTTCTTTCAAATGAAAAACCTTCTACTGACAATGCTCAAAGGCTTGCTTTCATCGCTAAAGGAAACGCTAATAACCTTCCCATGCTTTTAAGTAGCATGAACGAAAAAGGAATTACTCTGGTAACGCTTCACGACCGTCCTTTGAAGACTGTATTAGGTGAGTACTATTATGTGATAGAATGTGAAGACTGTGATTATTCTAATTATCAGTCTATAGCTAAAACTAAAGGGTTTGAATTCAGGTATCTTGGTTCTTTTGATGTAAAAAAGTATAATAGAAAATCAATGATTGTAGGAGAGGTCATTACAATGAATGGAAACACCTTCTATTTTGAATGGGAAATAGCTTTAATAGAGTGGCTGCAAAGTACTTTAGGTTCTTTTGGGGAAATTGTTTCGACAGTACTTGCTCATTTTGGAGAAGAAATGATCCTGGTTGCTTTGATGGGATTTATTTACTGGTGTCTGGATAAGAAATTTGGAAGATATCTTGGTGTCAGTATATGTCTAGGTTTAATTTCAAATGCACTTATTAAAAACATTTTCTTTAGACGCCGTCCATACTTCGATAATCCTAGCATAAAATGTGTAAGGGCTGCTACACCAGATGCTGATATAATGGATGTGTCTGCACAAGGTTTTTCTTTCCCCAGTTGTCATTCCACAAATGCGGTATCAACTTATGTTGGTATAGGTGCATATCTAAAAAAGAAAACATTGCTTATTGCAGGAATCATATTTTCACTTCTTATAGGTATTTCAAGACTTGTACTAGGTGTTCATTATCCTACCGATGTTATAGCCGGATTAGTTCTTGGAACAGTAGTTGCAATATTATCCTCATTTCTTTTAAACAGGGTTAAGAATCATATGATCCTTTACATTGTAATTTTTATCCTTTCTTGTGTCGGCTTTTTCTACTGTAAGAGTGAGGATTATTATACATCCATTGGAATAATGGGCGGATTCTTCTTTGGAGATCTGTTTCAAGAGAAGTATGTTAAATTTGAAAATACAAAAGTTTGGTATAAATGTATAATTAGGCTTATTGGTGGATTTGCGATATTCTTTGGTTTAAATACTCTCTTAAAACTTCCTTTCACAAAGGATTTTTTGGAGTCAGGTACTTTTTTAGCTTATTTGATAAGGTCAATTAGATACCTGATAGTCACATTTATGATAATTGGAGTATACCCAATACTATTTAAAAAGTTTAGCAAAGTATTTTAGAAGATGAGATACAATGAGTGAAAAGCGAAGGAATAATAAGAATCGTATCCTTCGTAATGGTGAAAGTCAGCGGCCTGATGGTAGGTATCGCTTTAAGTATGTTGATGTAAAAGGGCAACAAAGAGATGTTTATAGTTGGAAGCTTGAACGCCACGATCCCAATCCACCAGGCAAGCGAAAGGATCTATCCCTTAGAGAGAAAGAGCACCTGATCGAAACAGATCATCCCGAAAAGTCCTAAGAACATTGATAAATAGGGAGTTTTGAGAAAATGATAAGAGTATTATTCGTTTGCCACGGCAATATCTGCCGTTCTCCTATGGCAGAATTCATTTTAAAAGATATGCTTCGTGGGTCGTCTGTAGAAGGCAAGGTATTCGTTGCCTCAAAAGCCACGCACACGGATGAGATATGGAACGGTCATGGAAATGATATGTATCCGCCGGCAAAGAAGGTGCTTTCATCGCATGGCATTCCTTTTGAAAAAAGAGAGGCGACTCTTCTTGAAATTTCGGATTATGATGAGTATGATATGCTTATAGGTATGGACAGGGAAAACAGTTTTGTTATGAACAGGATGTTTCCGGGTGACAGAAAAAACAAGATCTATAAGCTTATGTCCTTTGCAGGAAAGAATGATGACGTTTCAGACCCGTGGTATACAAGGGATTTTGAACGGGCTTACAATGATATTTACAGTGGCTGCCTGGGACTGATAGAATACCTTAAAACGATGAAAATAAAGTGACATAAAACGGGGGATAATCATGCGTATTATATTTGTAAGACATGGAGAACCTGATTATGAAAAGGACTGCCTTACTTCGCGAGGGCAGCTTCAGGCGGAAAGAGCCGCAAAAAGGCTTAAAAGAGAGGGCATAAGCCGTATCTATTCGTCGCCGATGGGAAGGGCATATTATACTGCCATGGCTCTTTCAAAAGAGCTTGGGCTTCCCGTCACAAAGCTTGATTTTATGCACGAGATAACGTGGGGCGGTGAAGGAGTGCCGTTTGAAGGGCACCCATGGACCTTGAGCGATATGATGATCTGCGAAGAGGATTTTGATTTTTTCGGTAAGGACTGGAGAAAACACCCATATTTTGAAAAGAACACGGCCACACCTGAATACGACAGGGTAGGGCCTGAATTTGATGAGTTTCTGGAAGCTGAGGGCTATCTTCATGAGGGTACAAGGTTCAAATGTGTAAAGGAAAACAATGATACCATTGCCGTATTCAGTCACGGAGGTTCGGGGGCCTGTGTGCTGGCACATATTCTGTCTCTTCCATTTCCGTATGTCTGTACTGTAATGCCATATGACTTCACATCCATAATTACACTCGAGTTTCCTGTAAGGAAGGGTGGATATGTGCATCCGCGAATAGAGCTTTTCAACGATATCGAACATATCAAGGGGATATCTGACGGTCTGAAACTTCAGCAAAGGCCTGATAAATGATACCTAGGGGCTGCAAAAAACAGCCCCCGGGTCTCATCCCGTTATTCGACGATGATCTCTACAACGCTGCAGGGCGGGAGTGTGACCTTCAGTTTTCCGTCCTTAATGCTTGCCTTGTGGGGCTTTATAACAACATTTTCAGGTGAATCAAAGTCATTATGTGCATGGACTTCGCCGGTAAGGATCCTTGCCTTAGCGCTTTCAGGGGCAAAGCCGTAGATATCGCTCTTTATCCTTGCTTCCTCTGTAAGGCTGCAGTTTGCAAGAGTTATCACAAGCTTCTTTCCTTTAACGGAAGCGGAAGATGTGATCATGGGAACATTCTTTCCGTCGCAGATATTAACATTGTCCGTGTAGCAGTATACGCATTCGGCGTCTTGATGTTCCTTGAAAAGATCGAATACGTGATAGGTGGGAGTCTTTACAAGCTTGTCGCCTTCGGTCAGCAAAACTGCCTGGAGCACGTTTACGGCCTGGGCGATGTTTGCCATCTTTACACGCTTTGAATGCCTGTTGAAGGTGTTGAGGCTTATTGCTGCGACCATGGCGTCGCGCATGGTATTCTGCTGATATAAGAAACCGGGATTGGTGCCTTTTTCAACGTCAAACCATGTTCCCCATTCATCAACTATAAGATCGACCTTGCCCTCGGGGTCATAGCGGTTCATTATCTCGGTATGTCTTTTAAGAAGCTCATCCGTAAAGTTTGTGGTGTTTAAAAGCTCATAATATGCTTCGTCTTCAAACTCTGTTGCGTAGCCCTTGTTGTTCCAGTCGGGGATGGAGTAGAAGTGGAGCGATATTCCGTTTGCCCACCAGTTATACTGATTCTTAAGCTCTTTCATCATGACTTCGGTCCAGTTGTAATCCGAACCGCTTGGCCCGCAGGCGATGGTGTAAAGCTCGTTTCCGCTGTAATTCTTACAGAAGGATCTGTATTTCTTGTATTCGTCGGCGTAGAATTCGGGCCTCATGTTTCCGCCGCAACCCCAGTTTTCGTTTCCTATGCCCAGGTATTTAAGCTTCCAGGGCTTGTCTTGTCCGTTTTTGCGGCGCAGATCGGCCATGGGGGATTTTCCGTCAAAGGTCATGTATTCCACCCATTCGGACAGTTCTCTTACGGTTCCGCTTCCGACATTTCCCGAAATGTAAGGCTCGCAGCCTACAAGCGCACAAAGCTCCATGAACTCATGTGTTCCGAAGCTGTTGTCTTCGGTGACACCGCCCCAGTTGGTATTTACCATGCAGGCTCTGCCGTTTTTTCCACCGATACCGTTCATCCAGTGGTATTCGTCCGCAAAACAGCCGCCGGGCCATCTGAGTACGGGCAGCTTTATGTTCTTAAAGGCCTCTATAACATCCGTCCTTATTCCGTGAACATTCGGGATATCGGAATCCTCTCCGACAAAGATACCCTCGTAGATACATCTTCCTAGATGTTCGGAAAAGTTTCCGTAGATCTCGGGATTGATGTGACCTAAACGGTCACATGTGTTGACGAGCATTTTTATTTTTTTCATTGGTAACCTCCGTATTTTATTTTTTTCATTATATCTTTGAGAGCTTGTACAATCAACTTTTTTTTAAGATAAAAGTTGCGAAAAAGGCAGTTTTTATGTATACTTAAAATCGGGGTTTAGTAAAAAAATGTAACTATTCAGAACCATTTAACAAGGAGGGGCAAAACATGTATGTTGCAAACGAAAAAAGATACGACAAGATGATATATCGCTACTGTGGTAAAAGCGGTCTTAAGCTGCCGGCAGTTTCCCTTGGCCTGTGGCACAACTTCGGTGACACCGGAGTCTACTCAAACATGGAGGAGATGTGCATCACGGCCTTTGACAACGGAATTACACATTTTGACCTTGCAAACAATTACGGTCCGAGCCCCGGCAGCGCCGAGGAGAACTTCGGAAGGATCTTAAAAGAACAGCTCCAGCCGTACAGGGATGAGATACTCATTTCAACAAAGGCAGGTTACTACATGTGGCCGGGACCATACGGTGACCACGGAAGCAGGAAATACCTTCTTGCAAGTCTCGATCAGTCCTTAAAAAGACTTGGCGTTGACTATGTGGATATTTTCTATCATCACAGGATGGATCCCGAGACACCGCTTGAGGAAACATGCGGCGCTTTGGCGCAGGCCGTCAGAAGCGGAAAGGCTCTTTATATCGGGCTTTCAAACTACGACGGCGAGACTCTTAAAAAAGCGTCAAAGATACTTGAAGATCTGAAGGTACCTTTTATCATCAACCAGAACAGGTATAATATCTTTGACAGAACTATCGAAAAGAACGGCCTTAAGGAAATGTCAAGAAGGCTCGAAAAAGGCATCATCTGTTTTTCACCTCTCGACCAGGGCCTTTTGACAGACAGATACTTAAACGGAATTCCGGCAGACAGCCGTATAAGGACCGACGGCAGATTCTTAAACGAAAAGCATGTCAGCGAAGAAAGGCTTGATATCATAAGAAGACTTAACAAGATCGCTTCAAAGAGAGGACAGACTCTTGCGGAAATGGCGCTTGCATGGCTTTTCAGGGACGGGGTGATAACATCCGTTCTTGCGGGAGCTTCAAAGCCCGCGCAGATCCTTGACAATATCAAGGCAATAGAAAATACGACCTTCAGCTATGAAGAGATCTGTATGATAGAGCGTGTTGCAAACGGCGAAGAATAATAGGGGAATACGTAATATGAAGATCGGAGTTATTTCGGATACGCATGATCTTTTGAGGGATGAAGTAAAAACATCATTAAAAGGCTGCGATGCCATACTTCATGCGGGTGACCACTGCGACAATAGAGTCAGACTTAAACTTCAGGAAATAGCTCCGGTCTATTCCGTGCTCGGCAACTGCGATTATCTGCTTTCGCAGGAGCTTTCGGAAGATCTTATGATCGAGCTTGACCATGTAAAGATATATATGATCCACGATGCAGAACGGATATGGAGGGATATCTCCGACAGGGATATTATAATCACGGGGCATACGCATAAGTACATGTGCTATGAGAATAACGGCAGGACCTATCTTAACCCGGGAAGCTGCGGCCCCAAATCCTTCAGGGGCGGCGTTACGATGGCTTTCATTGAAACGGACGGAAAAGGCGGCTATAAGATCACGGGGGTCGATCTGACGGAAGATGCGCCGGTGCAAAAATCTGCGCAGGCGGAATATGCTCTTATAGACAAGACGCTTATAAAGACGGTAATGAAAGATATAAGGTCAGGCCGGGCGGCATCAGAGATAGCCACAAGGCATAATATCTCAAAAGATACTGCCGAGACGATATGCAGGATGTATTATACACACCCGGGCGTTGATGCCGACGGCATAATGAGCCGGATGGGGCTTTGATTATTAGTTTTGAAATAAAGAGGAAGTAACAGTGAAACAGTTTCAGTTTGATTATATGAACGACATACAGCTTTTTTCGGAGCTCAGAAGGATCAAGCTGTGGTCAAAGGGAATAGTGTCTTCAGGTATGTTTTTCAGAGTTTATTCGGAGACCATGAATGAAGACAGTATAAGAAGAGTCTGCGGAATAATACATTTGGAGATCCCGGACGCAAAGATATTCGGTGCCACAACGGACGGAAACATAATCTGCGGAGAACTTGCGGGCTCGGAGATATCTGTCATCTGCACGATATTTGAGTTCCCCACGACAAGAGCGGAGATATTGATGCTTCCAATGGGAGATGAGGAGTGCGTTGCCACTGCCGAAAAGGTAAAGGAATATGTCGCTGCCAACCCCTGGGTAAAGGCGGTGGAGCTTCTTGTTACCATAAACGGAAAGTCCATGACTGAATTCTGCAATAAACTCAGCGAACTTCCGGAAGATATATATGTTTACGGCGGCGCGGCTTTCAATACGGACTTTGATCAGGAAAGAGCCTATGTTTTTACCGGAAACGGTGAGGTGAACGAAAGCGCAGCTGTATTTCTGTTCGTAGGAGGCAACAATCTTAATATCTACACATCATTCGTTACAGGTTGGAAACCCCTTGGAAGGACACTTAATGTCACTCGTGCAGACGGGACCAGGCTTTATGAATTGGACGGAAAATCGGCATATGAGACATATTATACATATCTCAAAATAAAAAATGACGAACATTTCTTTAATAATACGCTGGGTTTTCCGTTTTACATGGAACAGAACGGGATCAATATCTTAAGAGCGCCCGTAAACGGACATGACGACGGATCCCTTACAATGACGGCAGATATCATTAACGGATCGCGGGCAAGGATAGCCTACGGAGATCCGGAAAAGATTCTGAAAGATGTAAGAGAAGGTATAAAGAATCTTTGTCCCTTCGGGCCGGATATCATCCAGCTGTTTTCCTGCGGTTCAAGGCGTACCTTCTGGGGTGCGGGCTGCAACAAGGAAACAGAGGATTTTCAGCTCGTTGCTCCTACGTCAGGTTTTTACACCGCGGGAGAATTTCTGCGTACAGGCAAGTATGTGAACCTTCACAATGTCACGCTTGTGATCTCTGCGCTTCATGAAGGCGACATATCTCCGATGGAAGTTCCGAGAGATGTGTTTAATGACGAAGTCCTTTCGGGGCAGGTATCTGTAGTAAGCAGGCTTGCAAACTTTGTTCAGGCAGCGGTCGAAGAGCTTGAGGAGGCAAACAAAAAGCTTGAGGTCATGGCTATAACCGACGGCCTTACCGGACTTTACAACCGCCATGAGATCCAGGAAAGGCTCACTGAGACCATTGACGGAAAAGATATGTCAACATCACTTATAATGATCGACATAGACTTCTTCAAACAAGTGAATGACACGTTCGGACACAAGGAAGGAGATAATGTCTTAAGGAAACTTTCGGCTCTGCTCTTGAAAGCGCAAAGAGAGATTCCGGGCAGCTCGGCCGGCAGATGGGGAGGTGAAGAGTTCATGCTCCTTCTTCCGGGAAAGACAAAGGAAGAGGCCTTTGAGATAGCCGAAAAGCTCAGAAACGAATTTAAGAATATTGCATTCCCTGTTTCGGGAACTCACACCATAAGTGCCGGAGTTACCGAAAGAGGGAAAAAAGAAAGAGCGGACTCTGCGGCCCAGAGAGTCGACAAGGCTTTATACAAGGCAAAGGAGTCGGGAAGGGACAGATCGATATATCTATAAAACAAAAAAGGAAAGAGAAGAATGGCCAAAACACAGGACAAGAAGAGAATTAAGGAAAAGGTCTGGGAATACAGCCTTTCACACGAAGCTATATGCCGCGAGGCAGATGATGTCGATGTAGCCCTTTACGACAAGCTCGGAGTTAAAAGAGGGCTTCGCGATATCAATGGTAAAGGTGTGCTTACAGGCCTTACAAACATTTCAAAAATAATATCATCGACAGAAATTGACGGAAAGAGCGTTCCGTGCGACGGACAGCTCTGGTACAGAGGCTACAACGTGATAGACCTCGTTAAGGATTTCGGCTTCAAGCGTTTCGGGTTCGAGGAGGTCGCATATCTTTTGATATTCGGCGACCTGCCCACACATTATCAGCTTGAAGAGTTTAAAAGCATCCTTGGCAGTCTTCGTACACTGCCGACCAATTTCACAAGGGATGTCATAATGAAGGCGCCAAGCAAGGATATCATGAATTCCATGACAAAATCCGTGCTTACACTTGCTGCATATGACTCAAATGCGTCTGATAATTCCATTCCGAACGTAATAAGGCAGTGCCTTTCGCTGGTGAGTGAATTCCCGATGCTGGCGGTTTACGGTTATAATGCCTACAACCATTACGAACGCGAAGACAGTATGTTCATTCATCGTCCGCTGCCCGAACTGTCAACGGCCGAAAACATCCTGCGTCTCTTAAGACCCGACACCAATTACACGCAGACAGAGGCATTCGTTCTTGATGCAGCTCTGGTGCTTCATATGGAACATGGCGGAGGCAACAATTCCACCTTTACAACAAGAGTCGTATCCTCGGCAGGTTCCGACACATATTCCGTCATGGCGGCGGCGCTCTCATCCTTAAAGGGCCCTAAGCACGGCGGCGCAAATCTTAAGGTCATGGAAATGATGGATGACATCAGGGATCATGTCAAGGACTATGACGATGACGAAAAGATTCATGACTATCTTGCAAGGATAGTGGATAAGAATGCCTTTGACAAAAAAGGACTAATTTACGGAATGGGGCATGCGGTATATTCCATCTCAGACCCGAGAGCAAGGGTGTTTAAGTCATTCGTAAACAAGCTCGCGGTGGAAAAACACTGTGAGGATGATTTTAAGCTCTATTCCCAGATAGAAAAGATCGCGCCGGCAGTCATTGCCGAAAAGAAAAAGATCTATAAAGGTGTCAGCGCAAATGTTGATTTTTACAGCGGCTTTGTATATAATATGCTGGGCATTCCAAAAGAGCTCTACACACCCATATTTGCAATGGCCAGAATAGTCGGCTGGTCGGCTCACAGAATAGAGGAGCTTATAAATGTCGATAAGATCATCAGACCGGCCTATATGAGCGTGATGGAAGAAAGACCGTTCGTTTCATTTGACGAAAGATAATAAGGAGAAAAACATGCAGGTTGAAAACAAAAAAAATATGATAGTTATTTCAGGCAGAGTGGATTCCTCAAATGCCGAAAAATTTGAAAGCGATGTTTTCGAATATGCAACAGAGGCACCTGTAGTCATTGATGCTGAAAAACTTGAATATATCTCATCGGCAGGGCTAAGAGTCCTTATGAAGCTTAAGAAAAAGTTTTCTGAAGTCATAGTTAAAAATGTAAATCCGGAAGTGTATGAAATACTGGACATGACAGGCTTTACAAATATACTCACCGTAAAGAAGGCACTGAAACAGATAGACATCACAGGCCTTGAGATAATAGGCAGGGGTGCAACGGGATTAGTTTACAGGCTTGATGATGATAAGATCTTAAAGCTGTTTTTCCCGGGAAGGCTCTTATATGGCATAGAATACGAGAAAGAGGCAGCCAAATACGCTTTCATGCTGGGCATTCCGACAGCCATCGCCTACAGCGTCGTTAAAAGCGGAGACAGCTACGGAATAATCTACGAACTTGTAAATTCAAAGACATTGTTTGAAGTGATCGAAGAGTCACCCGAAAAGCATAAAGAGTATGCAAAGAAGTATGTCGATCTTTTAAATGAAGCTCACAAAGCAGATGCCGGAGAATACTTTTTCCCCATGAAGAGCAGACTTATCGAGTCGCTCGGAAAGCTTAAGGGCAGCGTAATACCCGAACTTGAATTTGAAAGAGATATCACTCTCTACGACAGGCTTAAAGAAACCAAAAACTTTATTCACGGCGATGCACATCCCGGCAACGTAATGGTAATGGGCGATGAGCTCATCTTCATCGATATGACGTCTGCCTCAACGGGCGACCCCATGTTTGATATCATAAGCCTCGGAAGCATGATAAGCCTGGAGACAAAGCTTCAGCCAAGAGAAAAGTATCTTGAGCTTTATAAGACAGAGCCCGAAAAGGCATATGCTTTCTGGCGCGAGGTAATGAAGATATACTTTAATACAGAGGATGAGGCAGTGCTTGACAAAGAGGAAAAGTATATAGAAGCCGCTGCGGCAATGAGAATGATGCTCGGCGTTTTGTATATGCCGGGCAGATTCCCAGCGGATGCAAATACCACCCTCAGAGATATAATGAATGAATACTTTGACCTATAAGTCAATGTGATCCATAAAGCTGCATAAAATAAATAACCGGAGGACAATTACAAATGGACATGCAGATGAATTTCATCAGAAAGCTTCCCACACCAAAAGAAGTAAAGGAGATGTTTCCTTTAAACGAATCCATAATTCAGGTGAAGGAAGCAAGAGACGCAAGGATAAGAGATATATTTGAAGGAAAGGATGACATATTTCTTCTTATAATCGGTCCCTGCTCTGCGGACAACGAAGAGTCGGTTCTCGATTACATGACAAGACTTGCAAAGGTTCAGGAAAAGGTAAAGGATAAGATATTTATCATTCCGAGAGTCTACACAAACAAGCCAAGAACAAAGGGCGTAGGTTACAAGGGCATGATGCATCAGCCCGATCCCACCAAGGAAGAGGATATGCTTGCCGGCATCATCGCCATAAGAGAAATGCATGCAAGAGTAGTCAATGAGACAGGATTTACCTGTGCTGAGGAAATGCTCTATCCCGAAAACCACAGATATCTTTCAGACCTTCTTTCATACGTTGCGATCGGCGCAAGATCCGTCGAGGATCAGCAGCACAGAATAGTTGCAAGCGGCGTCGGCATTCCCGTCGGAATGAAGAACCCCACGGGCGGAGATATCTCCGTAATGATGAATTCCATCACCGCGGCACAGAGCAGCCAGAAGTTCCTCTACAGAGGCTGGGAGGTAACGACAAACGGCAACCCCCTGGCGCACGCTATCCTTAGAGGCTACGTGGATGCATACGGAAGAAGCCATTCGAATTATCACTATGAAGACCTTATCGGCCTTTACGAATACTATCAGAAGGAAAAACTTGCAAACCCGGCTGTAATTGTTGACTGCAATCACGCAAATTCAGGCAAGAAATATCTCGAACAGATCAGGATCTCAAAGGACGTTCTGCACTCATGCCGCATGTCGGATGAGATAAAGGGTCTTGTAAAGGGACTTATGATAGAGAGTTACATCGAAGACGGATGTCAGCCTGTAGGCGGCGGCGTTTACGGAAAATCAATCACGGATCCCTGCCTTGGCTGGGAAAAGACCGAAAAGCTCATCCTCGAGCTTGCGGATATTTTATGATAAAATTTTCTTTATGTCACCCGGAGTATCTTCGGGTGACATAAGTGCGTGAAAAGGGTACAAAATGAAATCGACACTTAAAAGGACCTGGGCCGAAATAGACCTTGGTGCGCTTGAATACAATTACAAAAAAATAAGAGAGCACATAGGAGAAAATGTTAAATTTCTCGGTGTGGTAAAGGCGGATGCCTACGGACACGGCTCTGTCATGGTGGCAGGAAAGCTACAGCAGCTCGGCGCTGATTACCTTGCCGTAAGCAGCATAGACGAAGCCATGGAACTTCGCATAAACGGCATTACCATGCCCATACTTATCCTCGGGCACACACCCAAGGAACAGGTGGACAGGCTGATCTGCTTTAACATAACTCAGGCAGTTACCTGCGAGGCAAAGGCGGAAGAATATTCCGAAATGGCTATGCAGTACGGCGGATGCCTTAAAGTCCACATAAAGGTGGATACGGGCATGTCAAGACTCGGTTATCTTTGCGAGGGAGAACATTTCGAGACAGGAGTGGACGGAATAGTTCGCGCTCTCAGCCTCCCGGGCCTTGACGCAGAGGGTATATTTACCCATTTTGCCGTTGCCGACGAACACGGAGAAGAATACAAAACCCTTACCATGCACCAGTTCGATCTTTTTACGAGTGTCATAGAGGAAACAGAAAAAAGAACAGGAAGGCGCTTTAAGATACGCCACTGCGCTAACACCGGCGCCACTTACAGTTATCCCGAGACACACCTTGATATGGTAAGACCCGGTCTTCTTTTGTACGGATACGGCGAATTTGCAAGGATGCTCGGCTTAAAGCCCGTAATGAGCATGAAAACTACCATAAGCACCATAAAAGTATATCCCGCCGGCACAAGAATAAGCTACGGCGGCACATATATAACAGATAAAACAACAAGAGTCGGAGTTGTCCCCTACGGCTATGCCGACGGTTTTTTCAGGACTCTTTCCGGCAAGTGGAGCATGATGACCTCAGATGGCCCCGCCCTTCAGCTTGGCAAGATCTGCATGGATATGTGCATGATCGATCTTTCAGACAAACCGGACGTCGTTGTCGGCAGCGAAGTAACCATTTTCGGAAACGACAACACAGTGGATGACATGGCCGACATCGCCGGCACCATCCCCTACGAAATAGTCTGCGCCGTAAGCAAGCGCGTGCACAGAGTATACAAGGAAAACGGGGAGATAGTGTACAGAGAACTCATGCTTAGAATGTAAGTAAGGTCATCTTCTCTTGCAAAGCATACATATATTTGGTATAATACTCAAGATATGTTACATAAATTATCAACTAAATATATAAATAGAATTTATAGGTATAACAGTGAATAGAAAGATTCGTATATGGATCACTGCGATGGGTATTGTCATTCTAACGGCAATAGTTGTAGTCGTAGCGATGTTTATAGATTGGAAAAAAACGGATCAGAGAAGAGAAATTGAAGCGCTTCGCGAGAGCCTGAAAACTCTCGAGGCTGCCGCAAACAGGGATCTTCCGACATATCCCATAGAGACTGAGGATTCGAAAGTCGAAAGTGAGGCGCAGTCGTCCGAAACGGCCATGGCTATTACGCACGATTACACCAAAACGGACGACACCGAAGATACGGATGACGAGACGTATGATGATACCGACGACGATACAGATGATGATACCGATGATGAGACCGAGACCGAAGAAGAGGATACATCTGTAGAGACCGAAGCCGAAACGGAAGATCCTTCCATGATGGAAAGCGTCTCCCGCTACATTGCCGATCTTGAAAGCGAGAATTCAAGCCTGGCTGACGAAGTCATCGCCTTTAATGATTTCGGCCTGCAGGAGAGCGCCGTTATTGGAAGTCTTATGGCGGCCGTTGAATCGCTGCAGGGTGATGTAAACATCTGGCAGATCAACAGCGACTCTCAGTATCAGATAATCTCGCAGCTTCAAAGGCAAATAAATGATGCCACAGAGCACAATTCCCAGCTCGTTGCGGCAAACGAGGCATTATCGGCAATGCTTGCATCTGCACAGGCAGCGCTTGCCCAGCCCGTAACAACGCCCGAGCCGGTGACGCAGCCTTCTCCGCCTCAGGACAATTCGTTCAAATATGTTGCCATAGGAAACAGTATCACCCAGCACATAGTAAATGACTACTGGTGGAATTCAAACGGTATGGCTGCATCCACCACGGAAAGCGACTATTTCCACAGAGTAACGGCTTATCTGCAGCTACTTCACGGAACCGTGACGGCCATCCCAGTGCAGTATGTCATCTGGGAAACACAGTACAACGACCGAGGCGAGACTTATTTCGTCATAGATAATTATCTTGATGAATCGGTAAATCTCGTCACCATCCAGCTGGGTGAAAATGCAAACAATATCGATACATTTCAGCAGGATCTTGAAATGCTCATAAACCACGTGCATGCGCGCTGTCCCAAGGCACAGGTCATTTTGATAGATGATTTCTGGGGTATGGAAGGCAGGAGCGAGATGAAGAGAGCCGCAGCGGCAAACACGGGTGCATACTTTGCGGATCTTACGCAGATAAAGGATAATCCCGATTACTGCGCGGGACTCGGCTCCACGGTATATGACGCGGCAGGCAATCCCCATGTGATAGAGCATGCGGGAGTTGCAAAGCATCCCGGTGATAACGGAATGGAATATATCGCAAATGCGGTCGTAGCTTTGATCTGGTAGTAATAAATATTTTTTTGGAGTGTAATATGAGAAAGTTCGGAAGGATAATGGCAAGGATATGGATAATCATAGGGATCACGCTTGTGGCGGTATTCCTTGCCCTTTATATAATGCTCGTTCAGTTTAAGGCTGGTCCGTCGGAGTCGGCAAAGAAACTCTTCATTACCACGATCCTTGAGACCGGCCAGATGAAGTTTTTGGCCAGATGGGTCTGCTCTGAAGAGGAGATAGCAGAGATTGTGGAAGGCAACAAGATGCAGGCCATGGATGATGATGTCGATACTTCGCTTATCAATATCAAGCCCGCAAAAGAGAGCGAAAGTGTTACGGTAGATATACCTACAAGCGATCCTGCAGTAGATCAGCCCACAAATGCGCCCGGCACGGAAGAGACCGAACCGCCCGCAGAAACAGAGGCACCCACAGAGCCTGCGCCGCAGGAGGTCTGGGATGCAAACGGAATAAGGCTTGAAGAGATATCGGGAAGAACATTCTCGGCTAAAATGCTTATAATCAAGAACCCCGCCCAGGTCCAGGTGGCAAGTACATATCCTTGGGGAGATGTGGGGCAGGAGCTTGACATCCTTATAAATAACGCAGGCGCTGTTGCGGGTATAAACGGCGGACTGTATGTCTCCAAGGGAAATACCGGCGGCAAGCCCATGGGCGTTGTCGTTCAGCACGGACAGATAATCTATAATTCGCCTTGGGGAATTGCAGGCCTTTATCTTATCGGCTTTAACAATGACAACATCCTTATCGTTAAAAACCTGGACGGATGGTCACCTGCACAGATAGAAGAGTATATTGTATCTGCAGGCATCCGCGACGCGGTATCCTTCCAGGATGAGGCATCTGATTCGAATAACCACTTTGTGCCCATCGTCATAAACGGAGAGCCCAGAAAGCTCGACGGACAGGGCAGCGGCGCTAACCCCAGAACAGTCATCGGACAAAGATCGGACGGTGCGGTGCTCCTTCTTGTTACAGACGGAAGAGGTACTTCCGGTCATCTTGGTGCCACGGCATCCGACCTTATCGACATAATGCTTAAGTACGGCGCTGTAAATGCGGCAAACCTTGACGGCGGATCATCATCAACAATGGTATATAACGGCAACTGGGAAATGACATCCGTAACATTCTATTTCCAGAGCACTTCATGGAAGCTGCCCACAGCATTTGCCGTAATGCCCGCCATGTAAAAAAAGCTCCGGCGCTTTGCAAAAAAAATATTTTTTAGAGAGACGATATGGAAGATAACAACAAGCCCGAAATAGAGGTTATTTCGGTAAAGGAAAAAAGACAAAATCCGCCTTTGAAAGACAAGGCTTCGGTAAGAAAAACAAAAAACAGCTGGAGAAGATTCTGGATCGGAACAGCTATATACGGCGGCGTACTGCTGGTGCTCTTTATAGCATTTCAGATATACACAAATGTGAGCCTCAGAAAATATGAGGATTCGCAGTCCGTATATGCAATGCAGAAATACTTCGATGCTTTCGTGGAAAAAGTCGGAAACGGCTTTTTGCCCGAAGAATTCGGTCTTACGGGCACAAAGGAAGCCGAAGAACTCGAATATATCAAAGGCAAGAAGCTTACCTTCGATAAGGACGAAAAGAGCTATTCGAGCGAAAACCCCGAATATGCCATATTCGCAAACAATGAAAAAATAGCAAAAGTAAAATATGCAGGCGTTAACGAAAAGGTGCTCTTTGCGATACTTACGACGCTTGACTGGGAGGTAGAAAAGGTCGAATGGCTCCATGGGACCGAGACCGCAGAGACCGACCCCGTCACAAAACCTACTTCAGACCCCAAGGTCATCATAATAAACCCGGACGGGACTACTCAGGAGGGAACTAAGCCGGGCGAGACGAATCCGGAAGAAACAAAACCGGCCGGTAAAACGCGTGATGTGACATTTACCATGCCGGCTTCATATACCGCATACATAGACGACGTACCGGTAGTTCCGGAAAATCCTTCGGACCCCGTATATCCCGATGAACTCACATATGTTCTTCCCTACATCCCCGTTGCCGGCCTCATCACATTTACGGTTAAGGATGTTAAGGAGGGCGCGCATATCTCCATGACCGATCACAACGGCGACTTTGCCTGGTTTGAAGAGACGGAGACAAGCGTAAATGCGGATTATCTTCTGACAAACGATATACCTCAAAGCTACAAGGATGTGGCGCTTAACATCGCCGAGACATGGAGCCTTTTCATGACAGATGATATAAAAGGAAACGGACACGGTTTCGGACAGGTAGCTCAGTATCTTATCAAGGATTCCGATTATTACAAACGCGCATACGACTGGGCGACACAGGTAGATATCACCTTTACCAGCCCTCACACACTTTTTGATCCTATATTTAAGGATGTCGTTGTCGATCAGCTTAAAGTTTATCAGGGCGATTGCTTCTCAATACATATCTCATTCAGCAAGGATATGCTCCTTACTCTCAGAGGCGATGTTGTAAACGATGCGACCGACGCCACATACGTATTCATCTATTACGATGATCCGAGCGACGGCGCAGGAAACCCCCACTGGGTATTGGCGGACATGATATCAAAATGAAAATAAAGGCTGTATTATTCGATCTTGACGGAACACTTATAGACACAGAAAAATACTTTCGTATTTGCTGGCCCATGGCATTTCATGACATGGGCTATTTTCTTAGCGACGAACAGGCTCTTTATATGCGATCCCTCGGAAGACCCTTTGTACAGGAGTTTTTAAAGGAAAACTTCGGCGAAGGCCTTGACTATATGAAGGTAAAAGAGATCCGGAAAAAATATATGGAAGAATATCTAAAGGATGGTCTTGCGCTTAAAAAGGGCGCAAAAGAGATACTTGAAGGCCTTGGAAGGCTGGGAATAAAAAGAGGCGTCGCTACGGCTTCTGACATAGAAAGAACAAAGAGATATCTGGGAAGAGTCGGGATACTCGACTGTTTCGATCATATCATTTCGGCAACCATGGTCGAAAAGGGAAAGCCTGCCCCCGATATCTATCTCTATGCATGCAATGTTATGGGAGAGGACCCCGCTGAATGCATTGCGATAGAAGACGCTCCAAACGGCATCAAAAGCGCATGCAGTGCCGGCCTTAAGGTCATAATGGTGCCGGACCAGACAGGGCCCGACGAAAACCTTAGCAAAATGATCTTTAAAAGGGCTGACGATCTTTTTGAGGCGCTTAAGATAATAGAAAAAAATTTTGACAAGCAGAGCTAAAAAGTGATATTATGAAAAAAGCTTTTTTGCGGAGAAGTCATTATGGCAAACTGGGAAACAAGATTTACTAAAATAATGTACGAGATAGCATCGGAGGAGAATATAACCATAACCACCTTCGACGACTGGGCGTACTGTTTTGAAAAAGAAGGAAAAAGAGCATTTGTCTACGGCTATCAGTTCGGGCTCGATAACGGCGCGGTATCCGGAATATTAAAGGACAAGGCCGCTGCCTACGAACTTATGAACAAGGCGGGCATAAAGGCTGTGCCGCATTACTGCATCATGAACCCCAAGTTTCCGGAGTTTTCGTCACTTGAAAGCTCATGGGAGATAATGCTTGCATACCTTGAAAAGTACGGGCAGGTAGTACTTAAGGACAATCTCGGCACAGGCGGCAGAGATGTCTATCTTGTAAAGACAAAGGCGGAGCTTGAAAAGGCAGCTCACATAATTTTTGAACGCGCATCATCCGCCGCGGTAAGCCCCTATGTTGATATAATAAACGAATACAGGGCAGTCATGCTTGACGGGCAGATAAGACTTCTTTTCGCAAAGCAGAGAGTAGACTCATGGAAGCATAACCTTGGGCAGGGAAGCATTCCCATAATTATGGATGAAAACAGCGCCCCCTGCATGATAAAGGATCTTGCGAGAAAAGCAGTCGATCTTTTCGGGCTCAGATTTGCTTCGGTAGACATAATAGAGACAAAAGAAGGCTTCATGATCCTTGAGATAAACGGCGGGGTCATGATGGAAAACATTGCCGGAACAAACGGCGATCTGTACGAAAAAGCAAAAGGCATATACAGGGATGCCATACTGAAGATGCTTTGAGGAAAAAACAATGCTTAATTTTGATGAAGAACTTGCAAAATATGAACCGTGCCCTCTTACGGAAGGTGTCGAGGAGCTCATAAAGAAAGAGCCCCTGACCGATCTGACGGACATAATGAAAGAAATGCTTGACAAGGCGAGGGAAGAAAAGGAAGTCTGATGGCTGAGATCATTGGGTGTTTTAAATGCGGCGCTCCCATCACCAGGCAGGATGTCTGCCTGCAGTGCGGGGAAGATCTGCGCCTTTACAAAAGAATACTTGCAAACGCCGACAGATGTTACAACCTTGGCCTGGAGATGGCAAGAGTCAGAGATCTTACCGGAGCAAGAAATTATCTTCGCCAGGCGCTCCAGATGAATAAGAACCATGTAAAGGCTCGAAATCTTTTGGGGCTTGTTTACTATGAGATGGGCGAGCCCGGCCTTGCATTAAAGGAATGGGTCATCTCGTCAAGCATTAAGCCGGAAGATAATAATGCCGACAGGTATCTTAAAAACTCCGAAAGAAACATGCATTCCATAAACGGATCGGTCACAAGATACAACATGGCCTTAGAATATCTGAAAAAGGGCAGCAGGGACCTTGCGATGATACAATTAAAGCAGATGATGGGAAGACCCTATCAGATGCTTCGCGCAAGGCAGCTCCTTGCCCTTTTGTACATTCAGGACGAGCATTACCGCTTGGCACAGAAGATCTTAAAGGAATGTCAGAAGGTAGACAAGGGAAATCCCGTGACAAGGCAGTACATCGCTGCCCTTGAGGAACATAAAAAGGCAACTCGCAGCAATTCTTACCGCATGGCTATGAGCCGCGCGGTAGCAGAAGGCGAACAGAGCGATGTCATCATCCCCAAGGCAACAAGGGAATACGGCTCTTATTTCATGTATGTCCTTTACATAATGATAGGGCTTATTCTCGGCGCGGGTCTTGTGTATTTTATCGTTGTTCCCGCGGTCAGGTCAAAGGAACAGGAAAAAAACAATGATTCGCTGTTTGCCTACGAAGATGCGATGAGCGAATGGCAGAATGAAGTAGTTAAGAAAAATTCGGTCATAGAAGAGCTTGAAAAGACAGTGGCCGGTTTAAAAGAGTCCATAGGGAAGTATGAACACAACGAAGAAACGCTCTCGTACGATGTTTTTCTGCCCGTACTTGAGGCTTTTTCAAACGCCAACCCCGAAGCCATAGGCGCCGCCTTTGAAAAGATAGATTTCGATCTTTCAAACGAAGAATATGTCAGGATCTACAACATGTTAAAATCTTACATCCTGTCAGATCTGGGGGCTTATGCCGACTATCAGGCCAGAGCGTACATGTCTCAGAGCAAGTACGAAAAGGCGCTTCAGATGATGAAGTATTCCATAGAGCAGGTCGGATATACAAGCGAAAATACATATTATCTCGGCTTCATTTATCATGTAATGGAACAGAACACCCTGGCGGCATATTTCTATAAATACTGCATGCTGACCTTCCCCGACGGTGAAGCTTACCTCAGCGCGGAAGTAAACTTAAAGACCTTACTCGAGAATAATCCGGATCTTGAGATGCCTAAAGTTGTGGCGGGCGAGCAGGGAAGCGGAAAGAAAGAGTGGACCTTCCTTACGGATGCTGCAGAGGATAAAAAGGAATAGGAGAGAAATGAAATGCCTGTAAGAATTCAAAACAATCTTCCGGCTCAGGCGATACTGGAAGATGAAAATATATTTGTCATGACAGAATACAGGGCTATGCATCAGGATATAAGACAGCTCAATCTGCTTGTCCTGAATCTTATGCCCACAAAAGAAGTGACCGAGACGCAGATCTTAAGGAAGCTTTCAAACACGCCCCTTCAGGTAAGCGTTGAATTCCTTCAGACCGCGACATATACGCCCACACATGTGGATCATCAGCATCTTGATACCTTTTACAAGACATTTGATGAGGTGAAGGACAGAAAATTCGACGGAATGATCATAACGGGCGCTCCTGTTGAAAGAGTGTCATTTGAGGATGTAAATTACTGGAAGGAACTCTGCGAGATAATGGAGTGGACAAAAAGCCACGTTCACTGCACCATGCATGTATGCTGGGGAGCGGTTGCCGGGCTGTATTATCACTATGGTATCGCAAAGCATGACATAAAAGGAAAGCTTTCAGGCATTTATGAACATACCATGTGCAAGCCCAAGTCACCGCTTTTCAGAGGCTTTGACGATGTTTTCTATATGCCTCATTCAAGATATACAGAGGTAAAAAGAGAAGAGATAGAGGCTGTTCCCGAGCTTGAAGTCATGGCTGTATCGGAAAAAGCAGGCGTTGCCATAGTAAAGACGACCGACAGCAGGCAGTTCTTCTGCCTTGCACACCCCGAATACGACGCGGACACTCTCAAAAAGGAATATGTAAGGGACTGCGAGAAAGGAATGGATCCGGATATTCCGGAAAACTATTTCCCGGATGATGACCCCACAAAGCCTCCTCTTAACAAGTGGAGATCCACAGGGCAGCTTTTGTATTCAAACTGGCTGAACTATTATGTTTACCAGTCGACTCCTTATGATATCAGGAACATCGGCGAAGAGGACGAGGTCTAGATAGAAAAAGAACAAGCGCCCCTAAAGCGCCTGTTCTTTAATCTAAGAAGGAGGAGAGTGGTCGCTCTCAAATTTAGCGACCGACTATGAAAAAAATATAACAAAAGTTAAATGTTTCTATGGCTATATAATAGCAAAGAATATTGAATAAAGAATGGTTTAAATGTTAACATTTTTTGAACAATGCCAAGATTGTGAAACAATCTTTGCAGTCCGCCAGCCGGACGCATGCGGCTGTCAGATCAAAAAAACTCCGAACGAAGTGAGGAGTTTTTTCAATGAAAGTAAAATCTTTTAATAAATGGGGGAAAAAATGGAAAGAATACTTGTGGTGGATGACGAAAAAGAGATAGTAGAACTCATAGAGATCTACATGGTAGGCGACGGATATCAGGTCTTTAAGGCCTTCAGCGCGGACGGCGCGTTATCCATTCTCGAAAAAGAGGATATATCGCTCATGATAGCCGATATCATGATGCCCGGAATGAACGGTATCGACCTTTGCAAAAGGGTAAGGGAGACAAAAAACATACCGATCATATTCCTAAGCGCAAAGACCTCCGAGCTTGACAAGATAGTCGGACTTGGCGCCGGTGCGGACGATTATCTCACCAAGCCTTTCAGCCCTCTTGAGCTTTCGGCCAGAGTAAAATCGCAGCTGCGCCGTTTCAGGACGCTCAATCCCGCAAATGCTGTCGAGGCCGATCCGGACTCCGTTGAACTTACGAATCTTAAAATAGAGAAAAAGAGCAGAAGAGTATGGGCATACGGCGAAGAGATAAAGCTCACACCCACTGAATTTGAGATACTCTATCTTCTTGCGGCTCACCCCGGGACAGTTTATTCCACGGAAGATATTTTCACATCCATCTGGAACGAAAAGGCTTTTGAAGCCAACAATACCGTAATGGTACATGTAAGAAGGTTAAGGACAAAGCTTAAAGAGGACGAACACGAGGATAAGCTCATTTCGACAGTCTGGGGCGTAGGATACAAGATAGAGGGCTAGAGATGAAAAAAAGGTATTACCGTACTGTTTTTAAAAGACTGACGCTAAGCCTCCTTCTTTCACTTGTAGTCATGATAGTCTTCATGTTCTTTATGGAGGCCATAAAGGGTACTGTTTGGGAATGGTTCAACAAGCATATATCTAGCAACGAAGAGACTCTCATAAAGACGCTGGTCATCATTTTCTTCATAATCAGCATGACGATCTTCATAGCCAGCTTTATGTGGCTGACCTTCAGGAGAAGTTCGTATATTAAAAAGATAGTAAAAGCCGTCGAACAGATATCAAAGGGAGAACTCAGTGTCCGCATTCCCGTAAACGGAGATGACGAACTTTCATATCTTTCCTCATCCATCAACAACATGGTAGATGAGCTGAATACCCTTATCCAAAGGGATAAGGATCAGGAGAAGAGAAGGGATGAATTCATCACTAAGGTGGCTCACGATCTTCGTACACCCATGACATCGGTCATGGGATATTTAAAGCTCATCGAAAAGGATGTCGAGATGGATCCCGATCTTGAGCGCAAATACCTTGGCACTGCCGTAAGAAAGGCAGAGCAGATGCAGGGCCTTATAGAGGATATGTTCTCGTATATGAAACTCGCATCGGACGATTATCCATTAAATATCTCCAAGGTATGGTTCATAAGGCTTATAGAGCAGGTCATAGACGAGATGTACCCGCTGTTTGAAAAGAACGGTATCACCTGCAACTTAAAGACCGATATTAAGAGTCTGCCCATAAATGCGGACGGAGCTCTTCTTGCAAGACTTTTCGACAACCTTTTAAACAATGCCGTCAAATACGGAAAAGAGGGCAAGGTGATCAATATCTCCGTCAAGGAAAAGGATGACATGATAGTTACCAAGGTCACAAATTTCGGAACGGTCATTTCCGCCGAAGAACAGGGCAAGGTGTTTGAAAAGTTCTATCGCACGGATGCTTCAAGGTCTTCGGAAACGGGCGGCACAGGGCTCGGGCTTGCCATTGCGGCAAACATCGTAAAGCTTCACGGCGGCAGGATCGACTGCAGAAGCGATAAGGAAAACGGAACAAGCTTTATTGTTTCTCTTCCGGCAAGTCTTAAGGTGACCTGATGCATTTTATTAAAGATTCGGATGGGAGGCAAAAATATGAATTACAAGATAATATGTGACAGCTGCTGCGACATACCATCGGAGATGTATGCAGATCCGCATTTTTCATTTATACCGCTTACGCTTTATGTGGGCGACAACATAATAGTGGATGACGAGACCTTTGATCAGGCATCCTTTTTAAAGCTTGTTGACGAGACGGAGACCGCTTCTAGGTCCGCCTGCCCGTCGGCCGGCGAATATATGGAAAGCTACGAAAAATCCGATGCCGATATGATCTTTGTTATCACCCTTTCAAAAGAACTCAGCGGTTCCTACAACGCCGCAAGGCTCGGAAAAGAAATGTATATCGAAGAGCACGGAAAAAAGAATATCCTTGTCATAAATTCCATGTCCGCCTCGTCGGGCGAGGGAATGATCGCCATAAAGCTTAAAGAAATGTGCGAGAGAGGAATGAAGTTCATCGATATCAAAGAAGAGATCGGAAGATTCGTTTCAAAGCTTAAGACCTGGTTCGTTTTGGAGACACTCGACACATTTGAAAAGAACGGAAGACTTTCCGGGCTTAAATACAAGCTTGTCACGGCGCTTGACATAAAGCCCATAATGACCGGCGTAAACGGCATTATAGAGCAGGCCGGCATGGGCAGGGGAATCAACATGGCTTTAAAGAATATGGTAAAGCTGATGAAAAAATTCTATACCGACCCTCAGGAAAGAGAAGTATGTATCGCGCACTGCAACAATTCCGAAAGAGCCGAATATGTAAAGAACCTTTTAAAGGAAAAACTGGGCTTTAAAAAGACCTACATCGTAGAAACAAAAGGCGTTTCAAGTCTTTATGCAAATGATGGAGGAATTATAGTCTGCGCTTAATTATTACAGAAATGATACAGGAATGTTAAATGTTTTATTTCACCTTCCCGCGCGTTGACCTTTGCCTGTCTTTTTGATAAAATCTCTATTGAGATCGGTCAAAAAGGCCTTTTGGCAGGGCCCGGCCGGGGAGGTTTTTCCTTTGAAAAGGATCAAATATCTTTTGCTTTTAATAGCCTGCTTATCGCTTTGCGGATGCAGCGTTAAACTATATAATACACTTGAGACTGTGGCGGTTGAGGCCATAAAGGTAGAGTCATACGACAGCCCCTTAAATGCCGAGAGCAGCATGCTGTCCATGGGCGAGACTGATGCCGAAGAACGCTTCAATATCGCTACTGACAAAAAGGCATATAAAGGAATCGCGGTCGAAGGCATGCACCTTTCGCCCGAGGACGACAATTACATATACGAGGCGGCATATATTTCCGGAAACAGGACTTATCTTTCCGAAAAAGAAAAACAGGTACTTGATGCCGCGGCGGCAGTGATAGATCAGTTTAAGGGCCGCAGCGATTATGACATAGCTGCGGGAGTTCATGACGCACTTGCCGCATCCATAAAATACAAACAGAACGAAGAACAGTACACGGCCTACGGCGCTTTGGTAGGTCACGAAGCCATCTGCCAGGGATATGCATTTGCATACAAGCTCTGCATGGATCTTGCCGGAATAGACTGCATAACGATAGGCGGAAATGCCGAAAGCGAAACAGGTCTTCAAAAGCATGCATGGAACATGGTAAAGATCAGAAACAAATGGTACCATGTGGACCTCACATGGGACGACCCCGATCTTTCCACAGACCACGGCGCATGGAGCCACGTATATCTGTTTGCGGATGACGAGTTCATGTCCGAAAACCATGAATGGGACACTATCGTTCAGGGGCTGCACGGTATAAAGAGCATTCCCAAGGCATACGATGCTTCGATGCATTTCCTTAAAAAAGCCGGCAACTGGACCTACGACCAGCAGGGTCTCATCAATTCATTCATGAATGCATATAACGCCGGCCATGCGGATATGGAAATTGCCTGCGAAGGTTATGCTTCAAGCATAGACTTTATTAGAAATTACTGTTCATGCACCTATATCAGGCAGCAGGTGGGCAATGTCTGTGTATATTACATAATGCTTAAATAAAAAGGGGGCCGAAGGATCGCCTTCGGCCCGGTCATTTAAATTCTTTATTATCTCTTGTAAAAATCTGTTATCCGATCGATCCTGGATCCCATGTTACAAAGCAGAGCATCTGCAATCGTGATCGCCGCCATGGCCTCGACAACGGGCACGGCTCTTGGAACTATTACGGTGTCATGCCTTCCTTTTATCTGTATCGATGTGCTTTCGGCATTCCTTGTTACGGTCTGTTGTTCTTTGGCTATCGAAGGAGTGGGCTTTACGGCCACCCTGAAAACTATCTCACACCCCGTTGACATTCCGCCGAGTATCCCGCCTGCGTGATTTGTCGTTGTAACTATCTTCCCGTCATTTAAATCAAAAGGATCGTTGTTTTCGGACCCTCTTGACATGGCTGCTGCAAATCCGTCACCTATCTCGATGCCTTTTACGGCGCCTATAGATACCATGGCACCTGCAAGCCTTGCGTCAAGCTTATCAAATACAGGGTCTCCTATGCCGGCAGGAACGCCGTTTATGCGGCATTCAATCACGCCGCCGGCAGAATCCATATCTGCTTTCAAAGCAGAGACAAAGGAATCGGCTTTGGCTGCGGCAACAGGGTCCGCAAAGCGATAGGGGTTTTCATATATAACGGATGCATCAAAGCTTTCTGCCCTTATGGGGCCGATGCTTAAGGTATATGCGGTAAGTTCTATACCGAGACTTTTAAGGATCTTTTTTGCAACGGCTCCGGCTGCGACCCTTGCAAGAGTCTCTCTTCCCGAAGAACGTCCGCCGCCCCTGTGGTCGCGCATTCCGAACTTTGCGTCAAACCCGTAATCCGCATGTCCCGGTCTGTAGACGTCCTTAAGAGCCGAATAATCGGAAGAATGAGCATCCTCATTGTATACGACAAGCGCTATCGGCGTGCCGAGTGTCTTCCCTTCAAAAACGCCCGATAATATCTGCACTTTGTCGGCTTCATTTCTTTTGGTGGCTGCGGCGCCTACACCCGGCCTTCTTTTATCCAGTTCGATCTGAATGTCTTCTTCACAAAGCTCAAGACCTGCGGGGCATCCGTCAATAACGGTGCCAAGGGCCCGGCCGTGTGATTCTCCGAATGTTGATATGGTAAATAGTTTTCCGTAAATTGAACCTGACATGTCGATCCTCTCAATATAAGAACATAAAAATCATTAATGAAAAAAAGAGCGCAAGGATGATGATAAGACATATGACTGTAAAAATACTGTCTTTGATCCTGAAACTATCCTGCTCTTTTAAAGTAATATGTTCGGACATTTCTTTGCTCCCTGCTTTTATTATTTCCATGGAAGACAGTATATATTAAACTCAAAGAAAGGACAAGTTTTTTATGAAAAAAAGAAAAGTATTTCTAATAAATATGGAACGAGGCATCCTTACGGACTCGGTATACGAAAGGCTTTGCGAAATCGCAACGCCCCTCCTGCCGGTAGAGGTGGATGATCCCTATGAGGGCCTGTATGTGCTTTTGGTAAACTCCGATAAGGACAGAATAGAAAAAATGTCGGAACTTTGCGAGAGCTTCTGGGGCTTTTATCTTGACGCAAGGCTCATACGTAAAAATACGTTTATGTGCGGTACCGAATATGTCCTTGTGACGGATCAGGGGCTTCCCGTAATGGAGGACTATGTGGCTCTTTTTGACGAAAAACGCTTAAAGAAGCTTATAAAAAAACTGGACATGCTCTCACAGGCCGGTCTTACCGCAAAACAGCACTAGCTTACTTTTTCTTTTCTATTGATTTTGTTGTTTCTTTATGGTATTATGTCTCAGTGTGTGCAAAGATATGTATTATTTAGCGCATACAGCATGTTTTTATACCGATAAAGGAGATCAAAATGACTGATGTTTATGTAAGTCCCTTGTCAGAACGCTATGCAAGCAAGGAGATGCAGTACATTTTTTCGCAGGACAAGAAGTTCCGCACATGGAGAAGGCTGTGGATCGCTCTTGCTGAAGCAGAGCACGAGCTTGGGCTCAATGTTTCACAAGAACAGATAGATGAGCTTAAGGCACATGCCGATGACATCAACTACGATGTAGCAAAGGAACAGGAAAAAAAGGTAAGACATGATGTTATGAGCCATGTCTATGCTTACGGTGTGCAGTGCCCCAAGGCAAAAGGTATCATTCACCTCGGTGCCACATCATGCTACGTAGGCGACAACACCGACATCATCATAATGACGGAAGGCCTCGAGCTTATCCGCAAAAAGCTCCTTAATGTTATAAACAAGCTTGCGGAGTTTGCAGACAAATACAAGGATCAGCCTACTTTGGCATTTACGCACTTCCAGCCTGCTCAGCCCACGACCGTAGGTAAAAGAGCGACTCTCTGGCTCTGGGATCTTAAGATGGATTACGATGACATCTGCTATGTCATCTCCACAATGAAGCTCCTCGGCTCAAAGGGAACCACCGGAACACAGGCAAGCTTCATGGAACTTTTCCACGGCGACACAGACAAGATCAAGGCTCTCGAGGCAAAGATCGCTTCAAAGATGGGCTTTGACGGTGTATATCCCGTTTCGGGACAGACCTATTCGCGCAAGGTGGATTCAAGAGTGTTAAACGCACTTTCATCTATAGCTCTTTCCGCACATAAGTTCTCAAACGACATCAGACTTTTGCAGCACTTAAAAGAAGTTGAAGAGCCCTTTGAAAAGAATCAGATCGGTTCATCGGCAATGGCATACAAGAGAAATCCCATGAGAAGCGAGAGGATAGCTTCCCTTGCAAATTATGTGATCTCAGATACGATAAACCCCATGCTCACGGCAGCAACCCAGTGGTTTGAGAGAACTCTTGACGATTCCGCAAACAAGAGAATATCAATACCCGAAGGCTTTTTGGCGGTCGACGGCATTTTGGATCTTTACTTAAATATCGTTGACGGACTTGTGGTATATCCCAAGGTCATCGAAAAGCATCTCATGGCAGAGCTTCCCTTCATGGCTACGGAAAATATCATGATGGATGCGGTTGAAGCAGGTGGTGACCGTCAGGAAATGCACGAGATCATCCGTACACTTTCAATGCAGGCCGGCGCAAATGTAAAGCAGATGGGCGGCGACAACAATCTTTTAGAGCTTATCGCGGCGGACGAGAGATTCAATCTTTCGCTCGAAGACCTCAAAAAGTCTATGGACCCGAAGAGATATGTCGGGAGAAGCGTTATGCAGGTCGAAGAATTCCTTGCAGACATCATTAAGCCTCTGCTTGATGAAAACAAGGATGTACTCGGAATCACAGCTCAGATAAATGTTTGATATTGGCAAAAGGAGATAAGATATGGTACGCGCTATAGTAGGTGCTAACTGGGGAGACGAAGGCAAAGGAAAAATAACCGATATGCTCGCAGAGCAGTCGGATATCATCATCCGCTTCCAGGGCGGAAGCAATGCCGGACACACAATAATAAATAATTACGGAAGATTCGCGCTTCACCTTCTTCCGTCGGGTGTTTTCTATAACCACACAACAAGCATCATCGGAAACGGTGTGGCTCTTAACATCCCTTACCTTATCAAAGAGATAAAGTCGCTTGAAGATCAGGGTGTTCCCACACCAAAGATCCTTGTATCCGACAGGGCTCAGATCCTCATGCCTTATCATGTGGACTTTGACGTATACGAAGAGGAAAGACTCGGAAAGAACTCTTACGGTTCCACAAAATCCGGCATAGCTCCTTTCTATTCGGACAAATACGCAAAGAAGGGCTTCCAGGTATCAGAACTTTTCGATGAGGAATCTCTTAAAGAAAAAGTCATCGCTACCTGCGAATACAAGAACGTTCTTTTAGAGCACCTTTATCACAAGGATCCCATCGATCCCGATGAACTTTACAAGACACTTCTTTCATACAGGGATATGATACGCCCCTATGTATGTGATGTATCTGCATTCCTTTATGAGGCAATAAAGGCCGGCAAGAACATCCTTCTTGAAGGACAGCTCGGCTCAATGAAAGATCCCGACCACGGTATCTATCCCATGGTAACATCTTCATCCACACTTGCAGCATACGGCGCCATCGGCGCAGGCATCGCACCCTACGAGATCAAGCAGATCACAACAGTCGTTAAGGCATATTCATCTGCTGTAGGCGCAGGCGAATTCGTAAGCGAGATCTTCGGAGACGAAGCAGAAGAACTTAGAAGACGCGGCGGAGACAAGGGTGAATACGGCGCAACCACAGGCAGACCCAGAAGAGTAGGCTGGTTCGATGCGGTTGCATCTCGTTACGGCTGCCGTATACAGGGCGCAACAGAGGTTGCCCTCACAGTTCTTGACTGCCTCGGCTACCTTAAGGAGATCCCGATCTGCGTAGGCTACGAGATCGACGGAGTAGTTACAAAAGACTTCCCCACAACGGTTCGGCTTAAGAAAGCAAAGCCGGTATGGAAGATAATGCCCGGCTGGGAGTGCGACATCCGCGGTATCAGAAAGTATGAAGAACTTCCCGAAAACTGCCGCAAATATATCGAGACCATCGAAGCAGAGCTTGGTGTTCCGATCACTATGGTAAGCAACGGACCCGGAAGAACAGAGATAATCTACAGATGATCTGACGGGGGCTGTAGTAAATGCAAGACAGCGTCTCTATGATCTATTTGCAAAGCCGGACTGTCCTGCGTGCAAATGATCATAGAGACGTTTACAATAATAACAGGGGCTGTTTTTTTACAGCCCCTGTCATTTTTTTTAATAATTTTCACATTTACCTCTTGACAAATCACCCTCATGATGGTATCTTATACAAAGATGTTAGCACTCCACAGTCTTGAGTGCTAACAAACAAGAGGGAAAAGATATGGAACTTGACGAAAGAAAAGCGAAAATCTTAAAATCCATCATTCGAAACTACCTTGAGACGGGCGAACCGGTAGGGTCGAGGACCATTTCAAAGGATGATGAATTGAATCTCAGTTCGGCTACGATAAGAAATGAAATGGCAGACCTCGAAGAGATGGGACTCATCATGCAGCCGCACACATCGGCCGGCAGGATTCCTACAGACAAGGGCTACAGACTCTATGTAGACGAGCTGATGGAAGAAGAAAGAAGAGAGAGCAAGGAAGAGAGAAACATGCTCATAGAGCGTGTGGACAAGCTCGAGACTCTTCTTACAAATCTTGCAAAGATGCTTGCCGCAAACACTAATTACACGACTCTTGTTTCGGCGCCGCAGACAAGCAAAAACAAGCTTCGTTTCCTTCAGCTTTCAAAGGTGGATGAAAATTCCGTTCTTGCGGTCATCATGCTCGAAGGCAACATGGTAAAAAATACCATAATAAAGACCGAAAACGTAATAGACGAACAGATCGTCCTAAAGCTCAATCTTCTTTTGAATTCGTTCCTCACCGGGCTTTCAATAGAAGATATAAACCTCGGCCTCATGACAAAGCTCAAAGCCGAAGCGGGAGAGTATTCGACCGTGGTCGAAGAACTGCTTGGAGCCATCTCACAGATGCTCATAGATTCAGCACCGCAGATATACACAAGCGGCGCAACGAACATCTTTAAGTATCCCGAGCTTACAGAGGGCGAAAAGGCGAGCGAACTTATAAATGCTTTCGAAGAAAAAGAAGCCTTAAACGAGCTTGTCACGACTTCGATGCAGAATAAGAACGAAAACGAGATCCAGATATACATCGGAAATGAAAGCCCCGTTCAGTCCATGAAGGACTGCAGCGTCGTAACTGCAAGTTACGAGCTTGGCGAGGGCATGACGGGTGTTATCGGTATCGTCGGACCAAAGCGTATGGACTACGAAAAGGTGGTAGGAACTTTAAGAGACCTAATGCACCAGCTTGATACAATATATAAGAACAAATGATTTCCGGCCATGGCCGGGGACGGGAGGATGTAATGGCTATTTTTATCGAGGACGGTAACGAAGAGATCAAGGACGAAGCCGTAGTTGAGCCTGAGGCAGAAGAGACCGAAGACACAGAAAAGGCTGAAGAGGCGGTCATCGAAGAGGAAGAGTCCGAAGAGACCGAAGAACCCAAAAAAGATGCTCAGCAGGGCAAGAAACAGCCCTACGATAGCAGCAAGAAAAAGAAGGACAGGCACAAAAACAAAAAGCCCGAAAAGGACAAGAGGGATGAGCAGATAGAAGAGCTCACCGAGCATTTAAAGAGAAATCTTGCCGAATTCGACAACTTCAGAAAGCGTACCGAAAAAGAAAAGGCTGCCATGTTCGACCTTGGTGCAAGAAGCGTTATAGAAAAGCTTCTTCCCGTAGTTGACAACTTTGAAAGAGGTCTTGGCTCCATCGGACCCGACCAGAAAGTCGACGAAAGCTTTGCAAACGGCATGGACATGGTATACAAACAGCTCTTAAAGCTCTTTGAAGACCTTGGTGTACAGGCTATCGAAACAGAAGGCAAGGAATTCGATCCAAACCTGCACAACGCAGTCATGCATGTGGATGATGATAAGTATGGCGAAAACATGATAGCCCAGGAATTCCAGAAGGGCTACAAGTACAAAGACACCGTTATCAGACATTCAATGGTACAGGTGGCAAATTAAACGGATCACAGCATAGCTGTTATTCATATTAAAATGTATTTAATATAAGGAGGATATAAATCATGGGAAAAATCATAGGTATTGACCTTGGTACCACAAACAGCTGCGTAGCTGTTATGGAGGGTGGTAAGCCCGTAGTTATCGCAAACACAGAAGGCGTTCGTACAACTCCTTCGGTAGTTGCATTCACAAAGACAGGTGAAAGACTTGTCGGAGAACCTGCAAAGCGTCAGGCTGTCACAAACGCAGAAAAGACAATTTCTTCTATCAAGAGAAAGATGGGTACCGACTATAAGGTACAGATCGATGACAAGAAGTATTCGCCTCAGGAGATATCTGCAATGATCCTTCAGAAGATGAAGGCCGATGCGGAAAACTATCTTGGAGAAAAGGTTACAGAGGCAGTTATCACTGTTCCCGCATATTTCAACGATGCTCAGCGTCAGGCTACAAAGGATGCAGGTAAGATCGCAGGCCTTGATGTAAAGCGTATCATCAACGAGCCCACAGCAGCAGCTCTTGCATACGGTCTTGACAACGAAAAGGAACAGACCATCATGGTATACGACCTTGGTGGCGGAACCTTTGATGTTTCCATCATCGATATCGGTGACGGCGTTATCGAAGTTCTTGCTACAGCCGGCGACAACAAGCTCGGCGGTGATGACTTTGATGCAAAGATCACACAGTGGATGCTCGATGAATTCAAGAAGAACGAAGGCGTAGATCTTTCTTCAGACAAGATGGCTCTTCAGAGACTTAAGGAAGCAGCAGAAAAGGCTAAGAAAGAGCTTTCAAGCGCAACAACGACAAATATCAACCTTCCTTTCATCACTGCAACAGCAGACGGTGCAAAGCATCTCGATATGACACTTACAAGAGCTAAGTTCAACGAACTTACCCATGACCTTGTTGAAAGAACAGTCATCCCGGTTCAGAACGCTCTTAAGGATGCAGGACTTACAGCAAACGACCTTTCAAAGGTTCTCCTTGTCGGCGGTTCAACACGTATGATCGCTGTTCAGGACAAGGTTCGTCAGCTCACAGGCAAAGAGCCTTCTAAGAACCTCAACCCCGATGAGTGCGTTGCTATCGGCGCATCTATCCAGGGTGGTAAGCTTGCAGGCGATGCAGGTGCAGGAGATATCCTTCTTCTCGACGTTACACCTCTTTCACTTGCAATTGAGACCATGGGCGGCGTAGCTACAGTTCTCATTCCCAGAAATACAACAATACCTACAAAGAAGAGCCAGATCTTCTCTACAGCTGCCGACAACCAGAGCGCAGTTGATATCCACATCACACAGGGTGAGCGTCAGTTCTCAAGGGACAACAAGACACTTGGACAGTTCCGTCTTGACGGAATCCCGCCTGCAAGAAGAGGTGTTCCTCAGATCGAAGTTACATTCGATATCGACTCTAACGGTATCGTAAACGTATCAGCAAAGGATCTTGGAACAGGCAAAGAGCAGCACATCACCATCACATCAAGCTCCAACATGAGCGATTCCGATATTGAGAAGGCCGTTCAGGAAGCTGCAGAGTTTGAAGCTCAGGACAAGAAGCGTAAAGAGACCATCGATACACGCAACGAAGCTGATAACCTTGTATTCCAGACAGAGAAGGCTCTTGAGGAAGTCGGAGACAAGATCCCGGATTCAGACAAGACTCAGGTTCAGGCAGATATCGCAGCTCTCAAGGAGATCTTAGAGCGTACACAGCCCGAGACCATGACAGATTCAGACATTGCAGATATCAAGGCAAAGCAGGAATCTCTCATGAAGGACGCAAATTCACTCTTCCAGAAGCTGTATGAGCAGAACGGAATGGGCGGAATGGCAGGCGGCCCCGGTGCCGGTCCTATGCCCGGCGCAGGCTCAGGCGCAGATGACGTAGTTGACGGAGACTACAAAGAAGTTTAATAAATAATGCTAATAATCAGAAACGCTGCCGCAAAAGCGGCAGCTGTTTCGGGTAAAAAAGGGGATAGTATAAAGTGGCCGGAAAAAGAGATTTTTATGAGGTCCTCGGAGTTGACAAAAACGCCGATGACGCAGCATTAAAAAGAGCATACAGGCAATTGGCAAAGAAGTATCATCCGGATGCAAACCCGGGCGATGAGGCCGCTGCAGAAAAGTTTAAGGAAGCTTCCGAGGCTTACAGTGTCTTAAGTGATCCCGCACAGCGTCAGAAATACGACCAGTACGGCATGGCAGCCTTTGAAAACGGCGGCGCAGGTGCCGGCGGAGCAGGTTTCGATTTCGGCGGAATGGATATGGGAGACATCTTCGGAGATCTTTTCGGAGATTTCTTCGGTGGCGGAAGAAAGAGGAACCAGGGCGGTCCTTCCAAAGGCGACAATATCCGTACGCAGGTGCGTGTTTCTTTCAAAGAGTCCATCTTTGGCTGTGACAAGGAACTCGAGCTTACGCTTAAGGATACATGTCCAAACTGTTCCGGTTCCGGCGCCAGACCCGGTACGCAGCCAAGACAGTGCACAAAGTGTAACGGAAGCGGACAGGTCACCTATACACAGCAGTCGCTTTTCGGCATGGTCAGAAATGTTGCAGCCTGCCCCGACTGCCATGGTACAGGAAAGATCATTCCCGACAAATGCCCCAAGTGTGGCGGCCAGGGACTTGTTCAGAGCAGAAAACGTATCCAGGTATCGGTACCTGCCGGCATAGACAACGGTCAGTTCATCCGTATTCGCGATAAGGGCGAGCCCGGACTTAACGGCGGCCCCAGAGGCGACCTTCTTGTCGAAGTTGTTGTTGCTCCCGATCCCGAATTCAGAAGACAGGGTGAAAACATCTACTCCACAATGGATATTTCCTTTGCGGATGCAGCGCTCGGCGCCTGCATCAGGATCCCCACCGTGGACGGCGATGTCATCCAGGATATCAAGGCCGGCACACAGACCGACACCAAGATCCGTCTTCGCGGCAAGGGCGTTCCTCAACTCCGCAACAAGAACGTGCGCGGCGACCACTACGTAACACTTGTCGTAAAGGTTCCCACCCGCATGAACGAAGAGCAACGCGAAGCCTTAAAGACTTATGACGAGCTTATGCGCGGCACCTTCACAGACCCTAAGAAAAAGAAAGGGTTCTTTAAATAAAGAGAATTATAATAAAGCATACCGCCTGCAGGCATCTTCGGCCCTGCAGGCGGTACTGTTTTACATATATCAGTCGACATTAATGAAATCGCAGAACATCGATATTCTTAAAGCTTCCTTAAAACCTGCTTTTTTGTAAGTCTTAAGCGCAGGTTTATTGTCCGAAGATACATTTAAGGCAATGTGCCTACAACCGTTTTCGAGGGCGTAGTTAAACACCGCCCTTACAGCGCCGTGGCCGTAACCTAGGCCACGGCAATTTTTTGCTGTGCTGAAAAAGCTTAGCAGGGCATTGCGTCCTTTTACAGAAAGAATGCAGCTTCCGATAATAGCATCACCTTTTTTAAATAGAAGAAACCGGGCAGAGGAGGATTCGGGGAAAGAAGTGTCTTCATCGATCTCCTCAGGCAAGAGCTCATCAGAAAAACCTTCGTTGCAGTACTTTAAGAATTCTTCCCTGTCAGCGGCAGGAACAGCAGTAACATCCGTGCTAAACTGCCGCGCAAGCTCTCTCTCCATACCTATCTGAGCATGCTGTTCTCTTAGATGGTATTTCTTTATCATATGAAGCGCGGCAGCAGACTTGTTGTCCGTTATAAAAAGCAGCTCATATTCATCGCCAAGCTCATCTTCAAGCACGCTTTTCATTGCATAAAAAATGCCCTGCCGGCGGAATGCCGGGTCCACCATAGCCCTTACTTCGGCATAGGGCTCAAAAAGATCCACCAGAAAATACCCCGCTAAAGTTTCGCCAACGTATGCAAGTATATACATATCCGCAGGGGCATCCGCTGAAGGCGGGGATATAAATATATCCTCTTGCGCGGCAGAATTATTATACAGAGCAAGCGCATTCCGGTATTCGGACTTATTAAGCTTCTTTTTTATCTTGATATCCATATGTTTCCTCATTTGAAGTATATGATCGGTAAATCGACACATCCCAGAATGCCGTTTGGGAAATGAGATCTGGATTTTTATATATTATCAACGAAAAGGAAGACGATTTCAAGCAAATATTCCGCTTTTAATTTTGGGTTTTTTATGTATAATGAAAAAATACAATAGATCTTATCCCGAAAATGAAAGGAGATCTAAAGATGATCGCTATAATCGATTATGATGCAGGAAATATTAAAAGCGTTGAAAAGGCTCTTGTTTCACTCGGGCAGGAATGCGTTGTCACAAGGGACAGAGATGTAATAATGTCGGCTGACAAAGCGATACTTCCCGGCGTCGGCTCCTTTGAAGATGCCATGAAGCATTTAAACGAATACGGCCTTACGGAAGTTATAAAAGAATATGTGAAGACCGGCAGGCCCTTCCTTGGCATATGCCTAGGTTTGCAGCTGATCTTTGATTCAAGTGAGGAAAGCCCCGGCGTGCAAGGTCTTTCGCTTCTTCCGGGAAAAGTAATAAGATTTCCTGAAAATAAGGATCTTAAGATCCCGCAGATAGGGTGGAACTCTCTTGATATCACCCCCGGCAGCAGGCTCTTTAAAGGTATACCAAATGGAAGCTATGTATACTTTGTCCATTCATATTATTTAAGTGCCGAAAACAAAAGCGACGTTGCCGCAACGAGCGACTACGGCATTATATTTGACGCCGCTGTGGAACACGAAAACATCTTTGCGACCCAGTTCCATCCCGAAAAAAGCAGCACCGTCGGTCTGGCCATTCTTAAAAATTTTGCAGACCTGTAAATACCCCATTTGAGAGGTGATAATATGCACACAAAAAGAATAATTCCCTGCCTCGATATAAATAAAGGAAGGGTGGTAAAAGGCGTAAATTTCGTAAACCTGCGTGATGCGGGCGATCCCGTTGAAATAGCTGCCGCATACGATGCGGCCGGCGCGGACGAACTTGTTTTTCTTGATATCACTGCATCATCCGATGCAAGAAACATAGTCCTTGACCTTGTCGCAAGAGTAGCGGAAAAGGTATTCATCCCCTTTACGGTCGGCGGCGGTATCCGCACCGTAGATGATTTCCGAATGATACTCCGCGAAGGCGCAGACAAGATATCCGTCAATTCTGCAGCCATAGATAATCCTGCGCTTATTTCCGATGCGGCATACAAATTCGGAAGCCAGTGCGTAGTTGTTGCCATAGATGCAAGAAGACGCGCAGACGGCAACGGCTGGAACGTTTTCAAACACGGCGGCAGACTCGACACCGGCCTTGATGCCATCGAATGGGCATACAAAGCCTACAAGCTCGGCGCCGGAGAGATTCTTCTGACCAGCATGGACTGCGACGGAACAAAAGCAGGCTATGACTGCGAACTCACCGAAAAGATCGCATCCGAAGTCGGCATCCCCGTTATTGCAAGCGGCGGCGCCGGAAACTGCGAGCATTTTTACGAAGCTCTCGAAAGAGGAGCGGACGCGGCCCTTGCCGCCAGTCTCTTCCATTATAAAGAGCTTGAAATAAGTGAAGTAAAAAAATATTTGGCCGAAAAAGGAATTCCGGTAAGATTATAAATTTGCGCGGACCTGCAAAAAAAACAGGTCCGTTTTTTGTTGACCTTTTTGCCTGTATATGCTATATTGCCTTTGTTGGGTGCAGTTCTTGCATCCGGAGAAATCTATTTTTCGTGGCCGTTTCGGCTGAAAGATTTCCGTTTTTTATAATTTTATATTTTGCAGTGCGTGCTTGTTGATAAGAAAAAATTTTTATCCCAAGGAGGTATAACATGTTAGGAAAAGTATACAGCGGAGCTCTCTCCGGTGTTGACGGCGTATTGGTCTGCGTGGAGGCGGACGCAGGAAATGGCCTGCCGCAATTTGATATGATCGGCATGCTGGAAAAATCGGTCACAGAGGCAAGAGAGAGGGTGAGGACGGCCCTCAAAAACACCGGTTACTTATTGCCGGCGGGCAGATACACGATCAATCTCTCGCCTGCCGACCTTAAAAAACACGGCAATGCCTTCGACATATCCATCGCGGTGGCGGTCTTAATAGCAACGGGGGATGTGGTGCAGGAAAAAACAGATGGCGTGTTTATGCTCGGAGAGCTCAGCCTTGACGGAAAGATAAGGCCCGTGGACGGCGTCCTGCCCCTGGTCATGATGGCGGCGGAAATGGGATTTAAGTCGGTCATAGTCCCGTATGAAAACGGCAATGAGGCTTCCATAGCAAGTGGCATAGATGTCTATCCCTTTACAGATCTTAGGGAAGTGATAGATTTCCTTGATAACAGGAATGCCCGGGCCCCGCTAAAAAACGACGCGGGCAAGGTGCTTGAAGAGGCTAAGCATAAGTCCGGCTATGATATGGCCGATATCAACGGTCAGATCCTTGCCAAAAGGGCGACTACCGTTGCAGCTGCCGGCAGGCATAACATCTTGTATATCGGCCCGCCGGGATCCGGCAAGACCATGCTCGCAAAAAGATTTCCCTCAATCCTTCCGGACCTCACGCTTGATGAAGCGCTCGAGATAACAAAGCTCCATAGCATCTGCGGCCTCTTGCCAAGGGATAAGGCCCTTATATGTGAACGTCCATTCAGAAATCCTCATCACACCACATCCATGCAGGCGTTAGTGGGCGGCGGTCGGATACCAAAACCGGGCGAGGTGACCTTGGCACACAAAGGAATACTGTTTTTGGACGAACTGCCTGAATTCAACAAACAAACGCTGGAGGTTCTAAGGCAGCCCTTAGAGGACAGGGAGGTTGTATTGTCAAGAGTTCAGGCATCCTATCACTTTCCTGCGGACTGTCAGCTTGTTGCGGCGATGAACTCCTGCAGCTGCGGCTATTATCCCGACAGAAGCAGATGTCATTGTTCGCCCGCAGATGTTGCAAGGTATCTTGGCAGGATAAGCCGGCCTCTTTTGGACAGGATAGACCTGTGCGTCGAAGTGGCGCGCATAGGCTATGACGATCTTGAAAGAAAAGAAACAAATGAGTCATCCGCAGATATAAGAAGCAAAGTCATTAAAGCGGTCGAGATACAAAGAGAGCGTTATAAAAAAGAAAATATAATGTATAACAGCCAGCTTACCCCCGGTCTTATCCGCAAATACTGTAAGCTCGGCGACACCGAAAAAAAGCTTTTAAAGGATGCCTTTGACAGGCTTAACTTAAGTGCAAGGGCATATCACAGAATGATAAAGGTCAGCCAGACGATAGCAGACCTTGAAGGCAGCGAGCGCATAACGGAAGATCACATCTGTGAAGCCATAGGATACCGTACATTTGACAGGGAGGTGTGGAGATGAGTACAGACTTTAAAAGAGAGGCGGCATGGCATTATCTTTGCAGCCTGAAAAATATCGGGATAAGATCCATAGAAAAGCTGATAATTCTCTCGGGCAGCCCTGAAGAAGCACTGAAAGTCGATACCGAAACTATAAAAGAGGCAGGCATATTCAGTGCGGCGGCGCTTAATGAATGGAACGATACGGCAGGCAGAAGAAGAGACAATTATGCCTATTACGAATCAAGTCACAAGGGCAGATACCGTTTTATATCAAAAGATCATCCGGATTATCCGGATAAACTTAAAAATATCGATCTGGCACCGTATGGCCTGTGGGTCATAGGAAAGCTCCCGGCAAAGGAAAAGCGCTGCGCCGCCATAATAGGCTCCCGCGTAAGCACCGAATACGGCAGGTCCATGGCCGAAATGATAGGAGCAAAGCTTGCGGGCTGGAATATAGGCGTGGTAAGCGGCATGGCAATGGGAATAGATGCCGAAGGCCAGTGGGGCGCATTAAAAAACGGCGGATACTCCCTTGGAGTTCTTGGATGCGGGGTGGATATATGCTATCCCGCTTGCAACATAGAGCTGTATGAATATCTGGCAAATTACGGCGGCATAATTTCCGAATTTGCACCCGGCTCTCCCGGTCTTGCTCAAAATTTCAGGCAGCGAAACAGGCTTATCAGCGGCCTTTCCGAATGCGTTATAGTCACAGAGGCCAGAAAAAAGAGCGGCACGCAGCTTACAGTAAGCTGGGCTCTCGATCAGGGAAAGGAAGTCTTCGCGCTCCCCGGCAGATTTACGGACAAATACAGCGAGGGCTGCAATCAGATGATAAGCGACGGCGCCTGCATCTTAAACGACATGGATACCTTGAGAGATTTTTTCGGTGCGGGGAGCGAAAAGGAGAATGCTGTCATCACCCTTACGGAAGACGAAAAGAGGATATATTCGCTGTTAAACAGTGATATGCAGCATTTTGAACACCTGTATTTTAAAGCGGGTATGAAGACAGACGAATTGTTTAAAGTGCTTTATTCGCTTGAAAAAAAAGGCCTTGCAACCCAGCCGATGCGTAATCATTTTACAAGAAGGCTTTTTTAGATAAAAAAAATTTCTCTTGCAAATACATTTTTTTTATTGTATGCTATGCTCTGTTTTATAGATTTAATTCAGGGAGGCATCTATGGCAAAATACTTGGTCATCGTCGAATCCCCGACGAAAGTCAGAACTATAAAAAAGTTTTTAGGAAACAATTATGAGATAGCGGCATCGCAGGGACATGTCCGTGATCTGCCCAAAAGCAGCCTCGGAATAGATGTGGACGGCGATTATGACCCTACATATATAACGATAAGGGGAAAGGGCGACATCTTAAGTGAACTCAGAAAAGATGTCAAAAAGGCTGACAAGGTCTTTCTTGCGACCGACCCCGACCGCGAAGGAGAAGCTATCAGCTGGCATCTGGCAGCTGCGCTTAAACTGGAAGATAAGGATATTCACCGTATCACCTTCAACGAAATAACCAAAACTGCCGTAAAGGCGGCGCTCGCATCCCCAAGAAAGATCGACATGAACCTTGTCAACGCTCAGCAGACAAGGCGTATGCTCGACCGTATGGTTGGTTACATGATCAGCCCGCTTTTGTGGAAAAAGGTCAAGAAAGGACTTTCCGCAGGTCGTGTACAGTCGGCCGTACTTAACATGATCTGCGAAAGAGAAGCCGAGATCGCAAGCTTTGTGCCCGAAGAATACTGGACTCTTGAAGCGGAGTTTTTGGAGGAAGGCCTTAAAAAGAGTTTTGCCGCCAAATACTGCGGAACGGATTCTGCGAAGGTATCATCAGCCTCAAAAGAGGAGATGACAGCCATATCCGAGGCATTAAAGAATGCCGATTTCAAGGTGGTAAGCGTAAAAGAGGGCGAAAGAGTAAAAAAAGCACCGCTTCCTTTCACCACATCCACAATGCAGCAGGAGGCCACCAAGAAGCTCAATTTTGCCACGTTTAAGACTATGAAGGTCGCTCAGCAGCTTTACGAAGGTGTGGAAATAAAGGGCAGAGGCGCAACAGGTCTCATAACTTACTTAAGAACCGACTCAACAAGAGTTGCGGACGAAGCTGCGGAAGCTGCAAAGAAATATATCACAGATAATTACGGCGAAGAATTTGTAAAAACACGCACAAGCGAAAACAAGGCAAAGGCCGGTGTGCAGGATGCGCATGAAGCCATCAGGCCCACAGACATTACGCTTCATCCTTCGCTCTTAAAGGACAGCCTTTCAAGAGACGAGTTCAGGCTCTACCAGCTTATCTGGAACAGATTTGCTGCAAGCCAGATGGCGGATGCCGTCTTTAAGACCAGAAAAGTAGTAATAGGCGCAGGAGAATACAGATTCGAGCTTTCCGGTTCGGTAAACACATTTATGGGCTTTTTGAATGTCTATACCGATGATGAGGATAAAGAAGAAAAGAATCAGGCTGCACAAAGGCTTGGCACAGACTCAAAGATAGAGCTTGTTTCATTAAGCCCCGAACAGCACTTCACACAGGCACCGCCTCACTACAACGAAGCAAGCCTTGTAAAGCTGATGGAAGAAAAGGGCATCGGAAGACCTTCGACATATGCGCCAACCATCGGAACTCTTCTTACAAGACACTACCTGCTTCGCGAAAACAAGAACCTGTATGTAACAGAGCTTGGAGATATAGTAAACCAGCTCATGAACCAGTCGTTTGAGACAATAGTCGATCCCGAATTTACAGCCAATTTCGAAAATCTTTTGGACCTTGTAGGCGACGGACAGATGGAGTGGAAGGATGTCTTAAGAAACTTCTACCCGGATCTTAAGACGGCAGTCGACAGAGCCGAAAAAGAGCTTGAAAAAATAGAGATCAAAGACGAAGTCAGCGACGTGATCTGTGAAAAGTGCGGCAGAAACATGGTCATAAAGCTCGGACCTCACGGAAAGTTCCTGGCTTGTCCCGGCTTCCCCGAATGCAGGAATACACAGACCTTCCTCGAAAAGATCGGTGTGCCCTGTCCTAAATGCGGCGCGGACATAGTTGTCAGAAAGACCAAAAAGGGCAGAAGATTCTACGGATGTATAAATTCGCCTGATTGTGACTTCATGTCATGGCAAAGACCCAAAAACTGACATCGTTTAGTTGAGTTTTGACTTAAATTAATAAGAAACCGAGGCATTAAGAGCCTCGGTTTTGTGTTTGCGCGCCATGGGCGCGCTCTAACGGGTGCAAGTCCCGAACACGCCCAGATAGTGGGAAGTGTATAGCTGAACAGCAAGGGTGTCCATCGTGAGGTGGAATCTGAAGGAAGCTGCAAGCAAAT